>Ga0210398_10000322_pt1 | contig 56821 bp, 47 predicted proteins | sample IncBWC4OmetaG_FD_161047 | JGI IMG/M metagenome (GOLD analysis project Ga0210398, IMG submission 161047) | Forest soil microbial communities from Barre Woods Harvard Forest LTER site, Petersham, Massachusetts, United States - Inc-BW-C-4-O | ecosystem: Environmental > Terrestrial > Soil >...
TGATGGAGAGGCTGCCGGTGCGCCCGCTGATCGGAGAGCGGATCACGCAGTAGCCGAGCTCGATTTTGGCGTTCTCGATGGCCGCCTGATCCGCCTTCAACGTGGCTTCGAGCGCGTCCGCGTTGGTGCGGAAAGTTTCCTCCTGATCTTTCGAGATAATGCCCTGCTGGAAGAGCGCCGTGTTGCGCTCCAACTGGTCCTGCGCGTTCTTCAACTGGGCCTGATCACGCGCCAGGTTCGCCTCCGCCTGATGCAGGCTGGCTTCGAAAGGGGCCTGGTCGATGGCGAACAGCTCGTCACCCTGCTTCACATCCTGGCCCTCGCGAAAGCCGGCGCTCTGCAGCAGCCCGTCCACCTGCGCTTTCACGTTCACGGTGGTGTAGGCTTCGCCGTTGCCGATGACCGTGATCCGCACCGGCACCGTTCTCCGGGTCGCCTTGCCGACGGTCACGGGGACCGGCGGCATCTGCATCATCTGCGCCGCCTGAGCCGCGCCGCCCGGCGGAGCGCCTTTCGAGCACGCTCCTAGAAACAGCATCGACAACGCCACGCAGCCGAGCGCCCACAGGCGCACGGTACCGTGCGGCCAGCGACGTCGGGTTTGGGAACTCCCACCCTCAAAAAACTCCATAACGCTTCCTCAGTGATGATACGAGTCACACTCCCGTTTCATAACAACTATATCGCGTTCCGGCCTCTATGGCGCATTCGACGCAACCCACACCTCAGTCGTAATCCCCGGCGGCGGGGTCTGTGAAAGGACGGACTGTCTGTCAAACCCGAAAAGCCCGCCCCGATCGAAGTCGAAGGTGGCTCGCACCTCGCGGTTGTGGATCGCCCTTAAGGGCTCGGGGGTGCTGGCCGACCGAAGTCCGCTTTCGGGCGCGGCAGTCCGCAATTGGACACCTGGAGGGCGATCCCGACCCGGGGTTGCTCCGTTATGCGCTTCTCTGCCAATGACATCGCAGCCAGCCGATGGAATCGAGCGTGCTCTGGAGCGGGATTGAACCGCGTCTCCGGAGGCAGCGATGAAGCAGTTCCTGCACGACCTCAGTTACGCCTGGCGGCAGCTCAGGAAGAGCCCGGGATTTGCCTTCGTCGCGGTGCTCACGCTTGCGCTCGGCATCGGCGCCAACACCGCGATCTTCAGCGTGATGGACGCTGTCGTGTTGCGCTACTTCCCGGTGCCAAACCCGCAGCAGTTGGTCTATCTGCTCGGCGCAAACCGGCCCAGCAATACCTCGCAGACCGGCGATGACGACTACTCCTTCACCGAGTACAGCTTCGAGCAACTTCGCGGCCAGCGTCGCGCTTTCTCCGACCTGATGGCATTTGTTCCTCTGGGCCTTCCCACGATCGCGGTGCGTTACGGCGACGAGCCGGAGGAGGCCCGAGGCGACATGGTGAGCGGAAACTTCTTCTCCGGCCTGGGCGTGGCCATGGAACGCGGTCGCGGCTTCACGCTCGACGAGGAAGCGCGCCACGCGCAGGTGGCGGTGCTTAGCTACGACTACTGGACGCGCCGCTTTGGCCGCAATCCTGCCATCCTCGGTGACACCCTCTACGTGAAAGGCGTGCCGTTCACCATGGTCGGAATTGCCCGGCCGGGCTTCACCGGCGTGGAGCCGGTTGACCAGAAACGGATGGACTTCTGGATTCCGCTGCAGAATCGGCCGGATATTACCGCCTGGGGCCAGGCCGACCAGCACGATGGCTTTGCTTTGTATGGCACCAAGGCCTGGTGGTGCCTGATGATGATCGGGCGGCTCGAGCCCGGCGTCACGGCAAAACAGGCGCAGGCGCAGCTGAATTCCCTGTTCCGGCAGACAGCCTATTGGGGAGGCGCGAAGCAGGAACCCAAGCGCCCGCTGCCCGAACTCCACTTCAGCGCCGCCCGCGGCAATCAGGGCCTGCGGGAGGGCTACGAGCAGCCTCTGGAACTGCTCATGGCGATGGTGGGCCTCGTTCTGGTCATCGCCTGCAGCAACGTCGCCATGCTGCTGATGGCCCGCAACGCCGCCCGTGAACGCGAGTTCAGCCTGCGCCTGGCGTTAGGCGCCAGCCGCCGGCACCTGTTCCGCCAGTTGCTTACGGAGAGCCTGCTACTGGTCGGGGCGGGCGCGGGCCTCGGCTGGCTGTTCGCCGAGTGGTCCACGAAGGCCCTGGCGTCATGGTCGGAGTTTGACGTCAACATCGGTCCGGATCGAACCGTGCTGCTGTTCACCTTGGGCGTCTCGCTCGTGGCGGCGCTCGTCTTCGGGCTTGCGCCCCTGCGCAGCGCGGCAGGTGTATCGCCCGGACTCGCCCTCAAAACCTCCGCCGCAGCCTCGAGTCAGGACAAGAAGAAGCTGCGCGGCGGGCACGTCGTAGTGGCGCTGCAGGTCTCTTTGTGCCTCGTGCTTCTGGTGGGAGCGGGCCTGTTGTTGCGCACCTTGCGCAACCTGGAGACGGCCAATCTGGGGCTCCAGGCCTCGGGCCTGCTGACCTTCGGCATCACCCCTCCGCAAAACCTGCGCTCGGACGCCGAGGCCGTTCATTTCTTCCAGGCTCTCACCACCCGCCTGCGCACCCTGCCCGGAGTGGAATCTGTGACCCTGATGCAGAACCGGATCGGCTCGGGATGGAGCAACAACACCTACGCTTATGTCGACGGCGTGCTGCCCATCGGCGAGACTGACGCGGCCATCATGCGCTGGAACACGGTGGGAGCGGACTACTTCCACGTGCTTCGGATTCCGCTCCTGCTCGGGCGCGATATCACCGACGCTGACACGGCGGCGTCTGCCAAGGTTGTAGTGGTCAATCACACTTTCGCGGACCGTTTCCTCGCCGGCCGCAACCCGCTCGGTCATCGCGTGGCGTTTGACAACGTGCCGGAGCCCTCAAACCCGGCTGGGCCTACCCAATACACCATCGTGGGCGTGGCCGCTGACAGCAAGTACCGGGCGGTGGATGAGCAACCCCGGGGCATGGCCTACTTTCCCTACGCCCAGGTTCCCGGCGTTGCCACGATGCACTTCGACTTGCGCACGGCCGGCAGTCCCGCCGACCTGCTCCCCCAGGTGCGCACCGCCGTCCACGATTTCGGCCTCGACCTGCCGCTGCTCGATCCCATGACCCAGCAGGAACAGTTCGATGAGTCGTTTACGCAGCAGCGCCTGTTTTCAAGGCTGGCAACGTTCTTCGGCCTGCTGGCGGCGCTGCTCGTGGCCACCGGCCTTTACGGCACGCTCGCCTACAGGGTGAGCCGGCGCACCGCCGAGATCGGCGTGCGGATGGCGCTTGGCGCCCAGCGCAGGCAGGTGTTGTGGATGGTCCTGCGCGAATGCCTGGCGGTCACCGCGGCGGGCGCCGCGATCGGCCTTCCCTTCGCCTTCGCGAGCGCGCGTGTTTTGCGCTCGACGCTGTTCGGCCTCGGCCCAAGCGATCCCCTGACGTTCGCCGCCGCCCTGCTCGGCATGGCGGCGGTCACGCTGGCGTCAAGCCTGATTCCGGCGCGCCGCGCCGCATCGGTCGATCCTATGCAGGCCTTGCGCTCTGAATGAGGAATTGATTCATTGAGGGATTGACTCAATGGCCTGCCCTATTGGGCCGACGATCGAACCCAATCGCTGAGTCAATGCTTCAGTCGGTGTCTGTTCGGGTCACTGAGCAATTGATTCATTGACGGGTTGACTCGACCGCACGGTCGACTGAGTCAATGAATCAATGAATCAATCCGTTAGTAGAGGTGGGCCATTCCCGCCGAGCGATCCATGAAGTGCGGGGCATACCGCGCCGCCGCCATGGTCACCGGCCGCGCGACCCAAGTCGCGAGCAGCCACACGTGGCCCGTCACGGGCGAGATGTGAATGAAGAAGCTGCGGTCCCCGTCCGCAAGATCGTAGAAGTCCTTGCGCCGCGGATCAGCAACAGCGACGGCGCCCTCTCGCAAAACTTTCGCCAGCCGCTCCACAATTTCCTGGGGATAACGGCGGAGGTTGTCGATCACCGGTTTCTGATTAAGCCTGATAAGCATTTGCAGCCTCCCGTCCTCGTTCACTAATTAATACGCCGCTGCCCCCTGTGAAGTTTCCAAAAAAGTGAGCTATTTTTGTTTTGCTCGAAGGCGCTCTCTGTGCGCTTCAGGTAACTTAGACGCCGGCGCCCGCGACCGGTTGGTTTGGGATTGCAGATTTTTTTTTGATGGCGCCCGTCAGCCCACAGCGATGTGGGTCTCGGTACGCTCCACTCCGTCCAGCTTCTGGATCTGGTCGATCACGAGATCATTGAAGGCGCGTTCGTCGGCGGTCTCTACGTAGGCGAAGACGTCCGGAAGCCCCCAACAGGCGTCCGCGTGCTGCACGCCGGTCATCTGGCTGACGGCGTCCACAACCTCCCGGACCTTGCCCGGCCGAACGTTAATCAGCACATAACCTCTCATCGTGATCCTCCCCTGGTTCTCACCCGCCGGCCAGCTCCGTGTTATCGGGGCCGCAGTCGCGCCCAGGCATACGTCATCGGCCAAGCGAACTCATTCAATTCTAGCGCTGGCCCGACCCTCCGCCGCAAGGGACTTCGGGGCGGGCGACGGCAAACCGTTTATCGCTCTTATAGACGCTTTTGATTGGTCTCGAGCATCCCTTCCCCTTATACTCGCTTTCCCGGCAAGTTCTTCGCAGCCTTATATCCGTCACGCCTGTGATCAAAGGAGTTCTGATGCGGAAGACCGCGTTCGGCGCGCTGCTTTGCCTCATCCTGTGGTTTGGCGCTTCGCTCCCGGGACGGTCCCAGACGCCCGCCACCCCCTCGGGGACGCCGCCGCCACAGGCGGCCCCCGCCACCGGAACGGTTCCAGCGCAAGTGGAACGCCATCTGAGCGATCTCGACCAGCAGACCCGCCAGGCCCAGACCAGCGGTGACAACGCCTGGATGCTGACGAGCGCCGCACTGGTGCTGATGATGACCGGGCCCGGCCTGGCGCTGTTCTACGGCGGCCTGGTGCGGCGCAAGAACGTGCTGGGCACCATGATGCAGAGCTTCACGCTCATGGCGCTGATCACCGTGCTGTGGGCCATCGTGGGCTACAGCCTGTGCTTTCACAGCGGCAGTCCGTTTCTCGGCAACCTCGGCTACTTCGGATTGCACAGCGTGGGCGCGGCGCCCGATCCCGATTACGCCGGCACCATTCCCCAGCAGACCTTCATGATGTTTCAGTTGATGTTCGCCATCATCACGCCGGCGCTCATCACCGGCGCCTTCGCCGAGCGCATGAAATTCAGCGCCATGGTGCTGTTCATGATTCTGTGGTCGTTCGTGGTCTATGATCCCATGGCGCACATGGTCTGGGGCAAGGGCGGCCTGCTCAACGCGACCCTGGGCGGACGCATCCCCACCCTCGATTTCGCCGGCGGCACCGTGGTCCACATCACCTCCGGCGTTTCCGCCCTGGTTACAGCTCTTTACCTCGGCAAGCGCGTTGGATTCCCCAAAAGGCCGATGCCGCCCCATAGCGTGGTCTTGAGCTTCGTCGGCGCCTGCCTGCTCTGGGTGGGCTGGTTCGGGTTCAACGCCGGGAGCGCGCTCGCCGCCGGCAGTCTCGCGACCAGCGCGTTCGTGGCCACGCATTTTGCCGCCGCCGCCGCGGCCCTGGGCTGGGCCGGAGCGGAATGGATTCGCAACGGCAAGCCCAGCGTCCTCGGCGCAATCTCAGGATCGGTCGCGGGACTGGTCGCCATTACCCCGGCCTCCGGATTTGTGTCGCCCATGCCGGCGCTACTGATCGGTCTCACGGCGGGCGTGGTCTGCTACCTGATGGTCGCGCGGGTCAAGGGTAAGCTAGGCTACGACGATTCTCTCGACGCTTTCGGCGTCCACGGCATCGGGGGAACACTCGGCGCGCTTCTCACCGGAGTCTTCGCCACCAGCCTGGTCAACCCGGTCTTCAAAGACGCTCAGGGCAACGCCCTGCCGGTCGGCCTGGTGGACGGCCACGGCGGGCAGGTGGTCAACCAAGTCGTGGCGGTCGGCATTTCGTGGGCACTCGCCATTGTCGGAACCCTCGTGATCCTCAAAGTCGTCGACATGGTCGTCGGACTTCGCGTTTCCGAACAGGACGAGATCGAGGGCCTCGACCTTTCCCAGCACGGTGAAGAGGGGTATAACTTTGAAGCATGAGAGAGGCAGTGGTTAGGGGCAGTGGTTAGTGAGAGGCAGTGGTTAGTGGTTAGTCGTCAACCGCTAGCCGCTAGCCACCAACCACTAGCCACTGCTCTTCCGAGGGATGACATGAAGAAGATCGAAGCGGTCGTTCAACCGTCACGGATGGAGTCGGTCAAGGAGGCGCTGGTCGAAATCGGAATCAGCGGCATGACGATTTCCGAAGTGCGAGGCCACGGGCGGCAGAAGGGTCACACCGAGGTCTACCGCGGCAACGAGTACACGGTCGATTTACTGCCCAAGATCAAGTTCGAGATTGTGCTCCCGGATGCCATGCTCGCTTCCGCCATTGACGCCATCCTGCGCTCAGCCAAGACGGGAAAGATCGGCGACGGCAAGATCTTCGTGTCAAATGTGGAAGACGCGATCCGCATCCGCAATCTCGAACGCGGAGAGAAGGCAATCTAACAGCAGTGGCAAGTGGCGAGTGACAAGTGACGAGAGATGGAAAAGGCAGTTTCGGCTCCCTCGAATCAATCTGCCAGGCGCGCAGAATCTAAGAGCAGTGGCGAGTGACCAGTGACAACGGAAGGAAGTGACATCCTCGGATCCCTCGCCTCAATCTACCAGGCGGGTAGTCGTAGAATCCGTGAGCAATTTGAGCGGGACCACCTGGCCGCCCCTGTGCTCCGCGAACGCACCCACGTGGTGGATCGCGTCCTGAGCGGGCTGTACGAACGCTCGATCGCGGGCGGGCCCGGCGAACCCCAGGGGCTGTGCCTCGCCGCGGTCGGCGGCTACGGCCGGCGGGAGCTGCATCCCTGTTCTGACATTGATGTGACCTTCGTCTGCGCCAACGCAAGCGTCGAGGCGTCGCACCGCGAATCGACGGCCGCCCTGCTGAGGTCGCTCTGGGACCTGGGGCTCCGTTCGAGCGGCGGCCTCAGAACACTGGCCGAGTGCCGCACGGTTCTCGCCACCGACCCTGAGTTTGCCGTGGCCCTGCTCGACGTCCGGTACCTCGCCGGCGACCCCCAGCTCTTCGGTGCGCTGCACGACCGCCTTCTGCCCGAGGTAATCGCCCGCGAGCGTCACAGTCTGGTAGCGAACCTGGATAGCCTGACCCGGCAGCGGCACCAGAAGTACGCCGGGACCATCTTCCACCTGGAACCCAACATCAAGGACGCGCCGGGCGGTCTGCGCGACTACCACGTGGCCCGCTGGCTCGCCGGGATCGCCGCCCTGGACGAGCGTGGCGGATGGAGCGCACCGGAGGAACTGTGGCCTCAAGCGTTCAGTCCCGAGGCGCGCGCCGCCTTCAGCTTTCTGACCGCCACGCGTTGCTACCTCCACTACCGGCGCGAGCGGGACGACAACCACCTGACGTACGAGATGCAGGACGAGGCCGCGAGCGAAGGCGTCGGCAGCGACGTCGCGCCGTTGACCACCACCGACTGGATGCGCAGCTATTTCCGGCACGCGCGCCGCATTGACGCGCTGGTGGCGCGGCTGCTGGACGAGACCACGCGCGCCCGGCGCTCACTCTCCGCTGTTTTTGAAGACTGGAGGACGCGCCTCTCGAACGCCGACTTTTCTGTGATCGGCGGGCGCATCTTCCCGCGCCAGACCGCTTCGGCGGCCGACGGCGCCGTGCTGATGCGCCTCTTCGAGATGATGGCGCGGCACAATCTCGATCTGAGCGCCGAGGCCGAGCGCTGGGTCGCGGAACTCGTCCCGCGACTCGGGCCGACGCTCCAGGATCTGCCGGACGCGGCCCTGAGCCTGCAAGAGATCCTGACCTCCTCATACGCCGCAGGCGCGCTGCGCGCAATGCATCGCCTTGGCGTGCTTTCGGCGATTGTACCGGAATTCCGCGCCATCGACGCCCTGGTGACGCGCGATTTCTACCACCGCTACACCGTGGATGAGCACACCTTCGTCTGCATTCAGGCCCTGCACGATCTCGAAAGGCTTAACGCCGGCAAAGGGTCGGCGGGCGAAGGCCGCGACCCCGACCTCGCGCGCATCGAGGAACGCTTCGCGGCGCTCCTCGCCGAAGTCGATCGGCCGGAACTGCTGTTCCTCGCCCTGCTGCTGCACGATCTCGGCAAAGGGTCGGCCGAAGCCAACCACGTTGTGGGCAGCGTTGAGGCAGCCGAGCGCGTCCTCGCGCGCCTCGGCACCTCGCCGGACGAGGATCGCACGGTTCTTTTCCTGATCGCGCACCATATCGAAATGTCGTCCACACTGCAGCGCCGCGACATTCTGGATCCCGCCACTGTCCGCGAGTTCGCCCACAAGATCGGCTCCGTGGAGCGCCTGAAACTGTTGACGCTCCTGACCTGCGCGGACATCAAGGCGGTCAATCCCGAGGCGCTCACGCCCTGGAAGGCCGACGCCCTCTGGCAGCTTTACGTCTCCACCGCCAACGACCTCGCGCGCAGTCTGGATGACGATCGCGTGAGCGCCGACGATGGCGCCCTCGACATCGAGGGGACCTTGACCACGCGCCGGCCGGTCGATCAGCCTTCGGAGCTTCACGCGTTCCTCGGAGGATTCCCCCAACGCTACCTGGCCGTGCACGCGCTCGGGGAGATTCTGGAGCATCTCGAGATGGCGCGCGCCCTCGATCGCGAGCCGGCGCGCATTCGCCTCGAGCGCGAGCAGGCCTTCTGGAAACTGACCCTCGTCGCGCGCGACCGGCCGCTGCTGTTTGTGACCATCACGGGGGCGCTCGCCTCGTGGGGCATGAGCATCGTCAAGGCCGAGGCCTTCTCGAACACTCAGGGCGTGGTGCTCGACATCTTCGCCTTCCATGACCTGCATCGGACGCTGGAATTAAACCCTTCGGAAGTGGCGCGGTTCGAGGAGAGCCTGCTCGGGGCGCTCGGCGGCAAGCTGCCGCTCGATACGCTGTTGAACGACGCCGCCCAGCGCCGCGCCTCGCTGCGTCCGCCGAAGGTCACCATCACGACCCAGGTCCGGTTTGACGACTCGAGCTCCGCGCACAGCACCCTGCTCGAGCTCATAACCACCGACCGCCCTGGACTCCTGTTCGACGTGAGCCACGCCCTGGCCACGTCCGGCTGCAATATCGAAGTGGCGCTGATTGACACGGAAGGGCAGCGCGCCATTGACGTCTTTTACCTGACCTCGGGCGGCGCCAAGCTCACGAGTGCCCAGCAGGAACAGATTCGCACCGAGCTATACGCTCTGCTTGCGAAACCCGCCGACTCGCCGGTCCCACCGCCGCAAACTCGCCCCGCTGACCCAACGGCGGCCGCAGGGACGTCATAGCCGCTGCTGAGGAGGAGCCGGAGTAGGATCCCGCTGTTCCAGATCTCGCCCCCAATGGTATGATCATCGCCGCACCACAGCGTTGCGCATGCGCAAAACGACCAATCTCGATGACGTCAGTATGTTCGTTGCCGCTGCGGAGGCTGGGACGTTCAGCGCTGCGGCCGCGCATCTCGAACTTCCGCCTTCGACGATAAGCAGGTCTCTCACCCGGCTCGAAAAGCACCTTGACCTGCTGCTCGTGCGCAGGAGTCAGCGAGGGCTTTCGCTTACCGATGCCGGAAAGGAATATCTCCTATCCTGTAAACGTGCGCTGCGGACCCTGCGCGAAGGCCGCGAGTTGCTGGATCAGCATCGCACAAGCCCTTCCGGTCTCTTACGCGTCGCTTGCCCTGTGACCATGGCACGTGACGCGATCGCGCCGTTGTTGAGCGAATTCATAAAGGCTTTCCCTGATCTCAGAATGGAGCTCGAAACGTATTCATCCAGATTCGACCAGGAACCAAGGGAGGACATCGACGTTTTCTTCAAGGTCCGTACACCCAAAGACTCGTCCCGGCGTATCCGGTCTTATCCCGGTGTTGTTCGGGGACTCTTTGCGAGCCCCGGATATGTACAAACCCGCGGTATGCCTGCCGAACCAGAAGACCTTGTCTCGCATCGCTGCATTGGTTCGGGCCGGTGGACACTTTCAAAGGGACGGAGAGTTGTTACGCCCGACCTTACCTTCCATGTTGTAACTGACGATCCACTTATACATCGGCAGATCGTGTTGGATGGAGCCGGCATTGCAATCTTACCGCTGTACATGGCTCTCGAATCTACGATGGCTAAGCGGGTTGCGCGCGTCCTGCAGGACTGGCAACCAAGGCCAGTCGTGCCGTGCGCTCTGTACTCGGCTAGCTCTCGTTTGACGCCTAAGGTCAAGGTGTTTTTGGACTTTATTCAAGGCTATATTGGAACCGACCTGGACCCCAGGTTGGCAGGCGCCAGAGCGCGAGATTGCTTCATAGAGGCAAAGCGAGATGGCACGGCTCTCGCAACTCAGTAGGTTCTTCCCTCGAGAAATCGGTTTGCGTGCCTGCAAACTGATTTTGCCCATTTAAGTCCACCTTCGGCTCAGCTTCGACATCTATACTTCTGTGTTTGATCAAAGCCCCCGCAGACAAGGCGCAGACGATACAGGAGGAATATTATGACGGCTGGTTCCACGCAACATGGCGAACGCCTAACGCGCGACAACGCCCTACTGCTCCTAGTGGATCACCAGGTCGGTTTGTACACGGGCGTGCGTGACATCGACATCCTTCAACTCAAGCACAATGTCGTTGCCCTGACACGGGCGATGCTCGCGCTTAAAGTGCCCGTTGTCGTGACCACGACAACCGAGAAAATGTGGGGACCGCTTATCGCCGAACTCGCCGACGCTCTGCCCGGCGTGCAGAGAATCGAACGTACTACAGTTAACGCGTGGGACGAAAAGCGTGTCGTCGATGCGGTTAAGGCGACAGGGCGCAAGAACCTTGTTATGACGGGCATTTCCACAGACGTTTGCCTCGCCTTCCCGGCCATAGCCGCACTTGCCGATGGGTTCCGGAGTTTTGCAGTCATCGATGCGTCCGGCGGCTTCAGTCAGACTCAGGTCGACATGGGAATCTTGCGCATGCAGCAAGCCGGCGTCGTTCCAGTAGGCTACTCCAATGCCGCTATTGAAATCTTGGCCGACAATGCAGCACCGGAGGCCCAGGCGGTCTACGCAGCGCTCGGCATGCCTTTCAGCGCTTTGGTCTTTGGTCTTCGGGAATATTATTCTCAGACCTGAGTCGTTAACAACGTATGGTCTATTTCGAAAGGACGCGATAAGCCAGGTCGCCGCCGCTCAGGTCGATGCCGGCATGGAGAATGATGACGGGAATGAGCGAGGCTGACCAGAGCGCAAGCAGCGCCATAACCAATCCGAACGCGCCTGTCTTGAGAATGCCTTTCCAGCCGTAATACGCGTGGAAAATCCCGAACGCGGCGACATTGATGGCCACGGCAGCTATGAGGCCGACCCAACTCGCGCAGAGGGCGAGCAGAAATCCGCGGAACATCACTTCCTCGCAGCAGCCGGCGGTAATGGCCGTGAACGTCCACACCCGGCGCTCCTGTGGCGTGTGCGGCGCCATCGGTTCGATCTCAAGGATCTGGCGACGAGCGGTTTCCGAGATCTCCGGACGCTTGAAGAGGTCCCGTGCCTGCAACGCCGAAAGAACCAGGAACGCCACGCTGAGCGCCAGGCTGGCTCCGAACCCCCAGCGGTTCGGGACTCCCAGCAGCAGCGCGCTCCATGGCCGGCCCGTTGCGATCCACAGCGCTGCGATCGAGGCAGCCATGGTCCACTGATAGATGATCAGATAGAAGTAGGACGGCAAGCGCGAACCGCGTGGCGTCCCGCGCGCGGCGGCCCGGAACAGGACTCCAAAGGCAACCACCTCGATGGCTATGAGAATGATCATGACCAGGAGCAGCGCGAGGTCAATCCGGGACGGAACGTATCTCATGGGCTCTCCCGCACCCCAACGCTATCGCACTCGGAACCGCGCGTCTAGATCGAGCCGCCTTTACTTATCCAAGTCACAGGTAGGCTCCCGGCCTCGGCGTGAGTCAAGTGATTTATTGCCTTAATTTGCGGCTATCGCGCGGGTTCCGCTCGGGACGCGCAGTTCCATCCGCTTCAGGGCAGCGCGCCGCAGGGCAGCATCGGGAATCATCTTCACGCCGGCCTGGCTTTCACGGAGCAAGGGTTCCGCTTCGGAGGGTTTCCCTAAAGCCAACAGGCACTCGCCGAGCGTGCTCCTGGCCTCGGCGATCTGCCAGGGAAGCAGTGCGAAGGGTGGATGCTCCGCCTGATCGACCGCCTGCCGCAAGACGGCCTCGGACTCGGACGCCTTCCCTTCCCTCACCAGCACGTCGCCCAGCCGCACTTCGGCGTCGATAATGTCGGGATTCCCCGGCTGCAGAGTCTTGCGCCGGACGTCCAGGCCTTGCCGCATGAATGCTTCCGCACCCGCAGCATCGCCTTGAAAAACCCGGGCGACCCCGACATCGATCAGCGATGTGGCGACCTCCGGATTCTCATCGCCGCCGAGTTTGCGCCGCATCTCCAGGGCCTGCCGCGCGTAGCGCTCCGCCCCGGCGTAGTCTCCGCGGTCTAATTGCAGGATACCGATATTCGCCAGAATCTGGGCCGCGCCCCAGTTCGAGGCTGCGGGTTTGGGCTGTACCAAAGCCAGCGCCTGCCGGTAAAAGTCTTCAGCTTGCGCGTAGTCACCCTTCGCCTGCAGCACACGCGCCCAATTATCGAGCGGAGCCACCATGCGCGGGCTGTTGGGCGCGAAGTGCCGGCGCACGAGAGCGAGTTGCTCGCCGAGCAGGGATTCCGCCCCGGCCAGGTCGCCCGTTTGAAGCAGGATCCAGCCCAGGTTGTTCAGCGAGTAGGCAAGGTCAGGGTGATCATTTCCCAGAATCCTGCGGCGCAAATCGAGGTCTTCACGCTCGACCGCCTCCGCCCCCAGCACGTCGCCGGCGCGCAACTCGGCCCCCGCCAGATTGTGCAGGCTGTTGGCAAAATCGGGGCTGTCGGCGCCTTCGGTCCGCCGGTCGATATCCACCGCCTCGCGCAGCAATTGCGCCGCCTGTTCGTAGTCGCCGCGAGCCTGCACCGTGAGCGCCAGGTAATTCCGCGTGGTCGCGGCCGACACGTTGATCGCGCCGCCCTCTAATTCCAATGCCTTCCTGAGCAACTCTTCGGCCTCACCGTATTTGTTCTCGAGGTAGAGACACTCTCCCAGGCTTGCCATGGCGAAGGTGGTGTCGGAATTGCGCAGGCCCAGCAACTTCGTACGCACGGCCAGGGCGCGGCGGAAGAGCGGCTCGGCCTGGTCGAATCGCGCTTCGAGGCGGATCGCCGTGGCAAGATCCCCCAGGGCCGAAGCAGTGTCGGCGTTGTTGTCGCCGAGCACTCGGCGCCGCAGGTCGTAGGCTTGCCGCAGCACGGCTTCCGCTCGGTCATAGACGCCCATATTGAGGTAGGCCTCGCCCAGGTTGTCGAGCATGGTGGCCTGCGCCTCGGGATTGTCGGCGAGCTCGGTGTCGATGCGCTTCACGCCCCGATCGAGCAATTCGAGCGTGTTAACCGGGCGGCCGCGGGCCTCCGCCGGTGTTGAGGCTTGATAAATGCTCGACAGGAACTGCGCCTCGCGCTCTGCCGTTTCGCGTTCGAGCGCTGCGCGATGCGCGAGCACGCCCATTGCAATGCCGAACCCCACAATGGCTACGCAGGCCGCCGCGGTCGCCGCGACGCCAGCTTTATAGCGCTTGACGAACTTGCCGGCCCGGTACCGCCAGGCGCCCCCGCCGGCTTCCACCGGATACCCGTCGAGATATCGCCGCACGTCGTCGGAGAACTGCGCCAGCGAGGCGTATCGACGCGCGGGCTCCTTGCTCATCGCCTTGAGCACGATGTTGTCGAGGTCGCCCCGCAGGCTGCGCGCATCGAGGGACGCCGCGGCAGGATTGTGGCGGCTGGCGGCGCTCGGCCGCGCAGGCTCCTGCTCGCAGATCAGCCGCGCCACCTCGAGCGGGCTGGCGGATTTCATCCGGAAGGGCGCCTGCCCGGTCAGAAGCTCATAGAGCAGGACGCCCAGGGCATAAACGTCGGTAAGGGTGGTCACGGGTTCGCCGCGAACCTGTTCCGGGCTCGCATACTCGGGAGTCATCAGGCGCCCGCTGGTCCGGGTCAGCACGAGGGTCAAGTCGGAGGCTTCGGGGTCCAATAGCTTGGCGATTCCAAAGTCCACGAGCTTGGGGACGCCTTCGGGAGTCACCAGGATGTTGCCCGGCTTGATGTCGCGATGCACCACGAGATGCCGGTGGGCATACTCCACCGCCTCGCACACCGCGCGAAACAGGTGCAGCCGGCCGTCGATCGTAAGCTGAGCCTGGCGGCAGTAGGCATCGATGGCGACGCCGTTGACGTACTCCATCACCAGGTAGGGGGAGCCTTCGGGCGTGATGCCGCCATCGAGCAGGCGCGCGATGTTTGGATGATCGAGGTTGGCCAGGATCTGGCGCTCGGAGCGGAATCGCCGCAGCATCTCGGCGTTGCGCCCGAGCCCGGCGTGCATCAGCTTGATGGCGACCTGGCGGCGGTACTGATCGTCCGCCCGCTCGGCGAGGTACACCAGGCCCATGCCGCCCTCGCCAAGCAAGCGGACCAGCCGGTAGGCTCCGATGCGCTGCACGGGCGCTGCGCCGTCCCGCACGACCTCGCGGGCCGCGTCTTCCACGGGACGGCGTAGACCGTCGAGCGACTTTCCCGAGGCGCCGAGCAATTTCTCGACTTCCAGCCTCAGCTCGGGATCACCGCCGCAGGAGCGGTCCAGAAACGCGGCCTGGGCGTCCGGATCAAGTTCCAGCGCCCCAAAGAACACCTCTTCCAGGCGGCGCCAGCGGTCGGGATCGGGTTCGGCCCTCATGCCTGGACCCCAGCGCCGGGATTCGCTGCCAGTTCATTGTAAAGCCACGCCTTGGCCATCTTCAGTTCGCGGTGGAGGGTTGCCGGCGAGATGTGCAGCGCCTCTGAGGCTTCGTCGTAGGTCAGCCCGCCGAAGAAAAGAAGCTCAATCACGTCGCTTTTTCGCTGATCGTGGGCCGCGAGCTTGCTTAGCGCCTGATCGAGATCGAGTAGTTGCGCCGGCGCCTGCGCTGCCACGTCCATGCCCGCTTCGAGGGAAACCCGCGGCGCGTCCCCGCCCCGCTTTTCGCGGTTCTGCGCCTTGGCATGGTCCACCAGGATCTGCCGCATCACGCGCGCCGCCACGGCATAGAAGTGCGTGCGATCGTTCCAGTCGACGTCGGCGCCGACCAGCCGCACGTAGGCTTCGTGAACGAGCGCCGTGGTGCGCAGGGTGTGCCCGGCACCTTCAGCCCGGAAAACGCGCGCCGCCAGCCGATGCAGTTGCTGGTAAACGATGGGAATCAGCTCGTCAAAGGCCGCCCGATCTCCGCCTCTTGATTGCCGAAGCAACTGAGTTACGGACGCAGAATCCGCCATGGCACCCCCTTGAAAACTTTCTTGGCCGGACGTGAGGGAATCCTCCTCGAGATGTCGCTCTAGTGGTTGAAGCGCGAAACTGATTCGCGCGGAGGTCAAGGGCTAACAACTTGGGTCCAGCAGGAACGCTGATTCTATCCTGCCGGATTCCCTAAGACAAGGCAGTTCGGTTCTCCGTCGCGGTCAGCCGTGGCAAGCAGCTTGAGCCAAACGTAAGTTTGGAAAAAAATCGAAAACCAAGGAGATGTCATGAAAACATTCTTTCGCAACCTGAGCATTCCGGCCCTCGTCGCAGCGATGGCCCTGATTCTCACCGGCTCCGCACTCGCCAGCGGCAGCAACGACCAGCCGTTTCTTCCGAACCCCGTGGTGGTCGCTTCCACTGTTCCGTCCAACGGTGACGTGAACCCCTACGGTGTAGCTTTCGTGCCCCAGGGATTCCCGACCGGAGGCACCATCAGCGCTCAGAACCTGCTGATTTCGAACTTCAACAACAACCAGAACCTGCAGGGTACCGGTTCAACCATCATCAAGGTCGCGAACTCCACACCCTCGCTGTTCTTCCAGGGACCTTCGGGTATCGGGCTCTCCACCGCCCTTGAAGTCCTCCAGGAAGGATACGTGCTTGCCGGCAACTTTCCCTCCGTCGACGGCACTTGCGGCACGGCCTCGCCCGGCAACTTTTTGGTGATCAACAAGAACGGATCGCAGATCGGAACCTTGACGAACACCAACATCGACGGACCCTGGGACTCGTACCTCTATGATCAGGGCAGCACGGCGAAGCTGTTCGTCGCCAACGGCCTGAGCGGCACCGTGGTTCGCCTGGACCTCGCCGTCAACGGCGAGGGCGTCCGTATCACGAGCTCGACGGTCATCGCTTCCGGCTACCAGCATCAGTGCGACCCCGTCACGTTCGTTGACGCCCCCACCGGGCTGGTTTACGTCTCCTCAACGGACACCCTGTACGTGGCTTCCAGTCTGGACAACGAAGTGTTCGCGGTATCCGGCGCCGGCAGCACCACCAGCGACGCGGGCACCGGCGTCGTGATCTACGAGGATGCCACCCATCTTCACGGGGCGCTGGCCATGGCGCAGGCCCCGAACGGCGACCTGCTCGTCAGCAACAACGACGTCATCAACGGAAACCCGCAGCAGCCCAGCGAAATCGTGGAATTCACACTCACCGGCACGTTCGTCAAGAACCTGTCGGTCGATCCCAACCAGGGCGGCTCGTTCGGACTCAACGTGCAAGTGCGCGGCGCCAACACCAAGTTCGCAGCCGTGGATGACAACGCGTCCACGGTGTCAATCTGGACTCTGAACACCAACTGAAAATCCCACCCTTCAATCCCGCCTCGGGCGGGAGCCGGCGAAACTGAGCCGGCCCCGCCCTTCTCTTTTTCCAGCTCGCTGTTGTGGCGGCATGAAGCCTCCGCTACCTCGAAACTGACGCACTAATCCGTATTACGCCCGATTGCATTGAGCGTGGGCTCAGTTGTATGTTATGAAGCGGCTCAAATCAAAAACGGAAATTTCGGCTACGGTTGATAACAAAGGAGCGCTGTCATGAAAAAATCTGATGCGGCCACCGACGTCGGGCGCAAACAAGAGGCTCCCCTGATCACGCCCACCGATCTCGATGCGGGGGCGGCCAAGGACATCGCGGGAGCGATGAACGCAATTCTAGCGGACGTGTTCGCACTTTACCTGAAAACCAAGAATTTTCACTGGCATATGAGCGGTCCGCACTTCCGTGACTACCATTTGCTGCTCGATGAGCACGGCGATCAGCTTTTCGCCATGACCGACCCCATCGCCGAGCGCATCCGCAAGATCGGGGGTACTACGATCCGGTCCATCGGCCACATCGCCCGCCTGCAACGTGTATCCGACAACGATGCCGGATATGTCGAGCCGGAGGACATGCTCGCCGAGCTGCGCGAGGACAGCAAGACTCTGGCCGCGCGCCTGCGCGAGGCCCACGGCGTCTGCGAAGAGCACGAAGACATCGCGACTGCCAGCCTTATCGAGGTTTGGATTGATGAGACCGAGCGGCGCACCTGGTTCCTGTTCGAAGCCAGCCGCCATGGGGATGCCACCGGCCACTAATCAACGGCGTAGCTTCGGCCCGCGGGCGGCGTGACAGTCTGCGGAACCGCCCGGTGAGGACTCTGAGGACTCACCTTCCAGGAAACAGATCCGCCCTTACCGGCTCGAACACCGCCGGTCGACGTTACGCCCCGGTCCGCTCGCGGCAGGCTGGAACCCGCGCATGACCCAAACCGAAACGCGCCAGACGAGACTCTCGATCGTCACCTATCTCGTGCTGACGTTCGGGTTCAGCTCGATTTTTTACCGCCTCATCATTCGTCACTCGTCCCACGATCTGATGGCCGGCCTGTACGTTCTCGGACTCATGTGGTGCCCAGGACTGTCGGGCTTGCTGACGCGGTTGATCTTCCAGGGGGATTTGCGCGGGCACGGCTTCGGGTGGGGCCGGACGAAGTATCAGCTCGCGAGCTACTGGATTCCGCTCGCCTATGCCAGCGTGGTCTACCTGCCGGTGTGGTTCGCCGGATATTTTGATCCGCACAGCCCGACACTCGCCGCGTTGGGCGCGCGAATCCCCCGGCTGCCTCACGCGGCGCTTCTGCCCGCACTCTTCGTGGTGCTCGCCACCGTGGGCGTAGCCGGTTCCTGCATCTCGGCGGTCGGCGAAGAGCTGGGCTGGCGTGGATTTCTGGTCCCGCAACTCGCCAAGGTCATGCCGTTTCCGGGGGTCGCCTTGACGAGCGGCGTCATCTGGGCGCTATGGCATTATCCCATCGTCCTGTTCAGCTCTTATCGCGGCGCAGGACCCTTGTGGTACTCGGTGGTATGTTTCACCGTCCTGGTTGTGGGCATGAGTTTTCTGTTTGCCTGGATGCGGCTCAAGTCCGGCAGCGTCTGGACGGGCATGCTCCTGCACGCCAGCCACAACCTTTTCATCCAAAGCTTTTTCGACCCGCAAACGCGCCACGCCCGAATCACCGATCTCTGGACCACCGAATTCGGCGCAGGCCTGGCGTTGATCGGAATCGTCCTGGCTGTCATCTTCTACCGCAAGCGCGGCGAGCTGCCGGCGCAAACGGCGTGATGCTCGCCGTGTGCCCCCCGGCCGCACCGCGTCGTTTCATCCGAGGATTCGCCGAATCTGCTCGACGTGATTCAGGTCGTGCCCGGCCATGTGGCACGCCAGATCGCGTACGCTGATCCTCCCGCGCTCGGCGTGCACACCGTAGGCATCCCACTGCTCTGGGCTCAGGCCCTGCAGCAGGCGCAGGTTTGCCTCGCGCAGCAGACGGAACATTTCAAGCGCGTCATCGATGGACCACGCTCCGTATTTCCCCAGTTGCTCCCACAGGTTCTGATCGAACCCGGCCAGTGCGCATCCGGACGCCTCAAGCATCTGCCGGTAGCGCCAACTGGTCACCAACTCGTCCTCCGCGAGATGGGCGACGATCTCAACGACCGACCATTTCCCCGGCTCGGGCCTTCGCTTTAGCCGGTCATCCGCCACGCCGTCGATCAACCGTGCGATGACCTCGGAAGCCTGCCGTTGAGTCGCAAGCGGATCTTCATCCGCGGCCAACAACCGGATGCGATCGAGATAAGCCTTTGCGTCGGGCATAAGACCCCTTCGGAATACTGCATCCCGAGTCCCACTCTTACAGATTCAGCAAATCCCTCAGTTTGCGCGTCTGCGCGCGGCTGACGGGAATCTCCGATTGCTTGCGGTCGTCCATCTTGAGCTGGTAGGAGCTCTTGAACCAGGGGATCACTTCTTTGATGCGGTTGATGTTGATGAGGTAGGAGCGATGCACCCGCCAGAACACCTTGGGGTCGAGCGCGTTCTGCAGCTCTTCGACGGTGCGGAAGTTTGACTGGCCTTCGATCTCGCGCGTGACGATGCTGATCACGCCGTCCTCGATGCTGGCGTACACCACGTCGTCGGAATCGAGCAGGTACAGGCGTCCGCCTGACTTCACCACCAGCTTGTTCTTCTGCGGCGCTGGACGGCGCTCGAGCATCTCCACCACTTTATCGAGCTTCTGGGTGGCTTCCGCAGTCTCAGCGGCGCGGCGCACGCGTCCCAGGGCCTTCTCCAGGCGCGAGCGCGAAATGGGCTTGAGGATGTAATCCGCCGCGTTCACCTCAAAGGCCTGCACGGCGTATTGGTCATACGCGGTCACGAACAGCACTTGCGGCAGGCGGATCTTCTTTTCCAGGAGCTTGCGGATTACGCCGAAGCCGTCGAGACCGGGCATCTGCACGTCAAGAAACACCACGCTGGGGCTGAGTTCCTTGATCAGGCTCACGGCCTCCACGCCGTTCTTGCCCTGCCCCACAAGCTCGACTTCGGGAAACGCCTTGAGCAGGTACGCGAGCTCGTCGCGCGCGGGCTGCTCGTCGTCCACGATCAGTGCCGTCATCTTCATTCGGATTCCTCGCTACCAGTATACGAGAGGCGCGGAGAGATTTGTGATAGAGGCGCCAGTCGTCACCGCAGTTGTTATCCGCGCTGAGTTGTGATATGAGATGCAGCATTGTTCGCGAACGGAGGAGACTTATGCAACCGGGAAGCGAAAGAGCCCCGAGAACAGCAATGAGAGCAATCGTTGTGGCCGGAATCGGCCTCACCGCCGTCGGCCTGATGTGTCCGCGGGCCAGGGCGCAGGCCAGCCCCTGCCAGGATGAGGAGGCCACGGCCCAAAGCACGGTGCAATCGTTGGCCTCGGCCGTGGACACGGTGAAGAAAGAGACCGAGAGCGACTTCGAGTCCAAGTACCACCAGAAGAGCCTCGGCAACAAGCTGACGTTCGCCGTGAGCGCGGTCGACGGAGCCCTGCAGTGCCTCGACAAAGCCACCGGAGACCCCGCGGCAGCGGGGCGCAAGGACGCCGAGTCGAAGCTGAAAGACAAGCTCTCGACCTATCGTACCGATTTGAAGGCCAAAACAGAGCCGAAGGCCGCCAAGGCGCTAATCGCCACGTTCGATCTGCCCCCGGCGGCGACGCAGTAACCAGGAGGATCCTCGCGTGCCGCGCCTCCGAGTGCTGGACAGCCGCACCCTGTACCATGGGCGCGTGCTGACGCTCAAGGTTGACGAGGTGATCGAGCCGAGCGGCGTCCGCGCCGCGCGCGAAGTGGTGGTCCATCGGGGATCGGTGGTTGTGCTTCCCCGCCTCGCCGATGGGCGTATCGTTCTGGTACGGCAGTATCGCTATGCCGTCCGGCAAAGTCTGTGGGAGCTGGTGGCCGGTGGGCTCGACGCGCGGGAGACGGTTCTCGCCGCCGCCCGCCGCGAGCTGACGGAGGAGACCGGCTACCACTCCCGCAGGATGCGCCACATGCTCAGCTACTACCCGAGTCCGGGATTCCTGAGCGAGCGCATGCACCTCGTCGAAGCGCGCGATCTCACCCTGGCCAAGGCCCAGCCCGAAGAGGACGAACGTATCGAGGTCGGCCGCTTCCGGGAGTCCGAACTCCGGCGCATGATGGCCTCCGGCGAGATCTGCGACGGCAAGACGCTGGTCGGGCTGCTGTGGCTCTTTCAGGGATAGGTCCCGCCGTCCGTTGCCCGCCACTCCGGTTGACATCCACATCTTGACAATCATAATGAGAGGCGCTAGAGTGCGGATTAGGGGCGATTCTCTCCGCTCGCCCCACGGCAGGCAACAGGGCCTGCCCTGCGAGTGAGAGTTATCGATGTGCGAAGCGAACACCAGCAGGCATTCAGGGCGCGCTCCACTTGCTCATTCTTGGCAGCGGCTTGCCGCCGTTTTTCCCAGACACACTTTTCCCCAACCCCGGCAAGTCGCGGACGGCGCCGGGAGTGAAACATGACATACGAACCAAGCTGGAATGTCGTTTGTAATCAAAAGGGTACGCGGATTCACTTTTACCGCCTGAGGATCAACGACGATGTACGAAACGAATACTGACGTCATTCAGGGCACGCTCGATATGCTCATCCTCAAGACGCTGAGCCTCGGGCCGCTGCACGGGTTTGGGATTGCGCGCCGCGTGGAGCAGGTCTCGCGGGGCGTGTTCAAGGTGAACCCGGGGTCGCTCCTCACGGCGTTGCAGCGCCTCGAACGCTCCGGATGGCTCGACGCCGAGTGGCGTCAAACCGAGAATTCACGCCGCGCGAAGTTCTACACGCTCACCCGCGCCGGGAAGTATCAGCTCCATGCTGAGACGGCGGACTGGAAGCGCCGCTCGTCGGCCATCGCGCGGCTCCTGAAAGCGGAGGGCTAACCCATGTCACTCTGGCGCCAGATCACGCGCGGATTGCGCGCGCTCACCCATCGAACGGACGCGGACCGCGACGTGTCCGACGAGGTCCAGCACTACCTCGATCAGGCCGCCGAAGGCCTGGTGGCTCAGGGCCTCTCGCCCGAAGCGGCGCGGCGCCGCGCGCGGCTCGAGCTCGGCAACGCCACCGCCGTCCGGGAGCAGGTACGCTCCTACGGCTGGGAGAATATCGTCGAAGGCTTTGCCGCCGATCTGCGCTACGGCGCGCGCCGGCTGCGCGCGAGCCCCGGCTTCACGATCGTGGCCGCGCTGACGCTCGCGCTCGGCATCGGAGCCAGCACGGCCATCTTCAGCGCCGTGAATCCCATTCTGTTCGAGCCGCTGCCCTATCCGCACGCGGGCAGAATCATGATGATCTGGGACATCTTCCAGGACGAGCGCTCCGCTGTGACCTTTCACACCTACCGCGAGCTCGAGGCGCGCAGCCATTCGTTTGACGGGCTGGCCGCGTACGAGGGCTGGCAGCCGACCATGACCGGCGCCGCTGAACCCGCGCGATTCGATGGCCAGAGCGTGAGCTGGCAGTATTTCCGCACCCTCGGCGCAACTCCCGCGCTCGGACGCGACTTCATCGAGTCCGACGACGCGTTTCACGGCCCGAGTGTTGCCATCCTCAGCGACACGCTTTGGCGCCGGCGCTTTGCCGCCAACCCGGCGATCGTGGGGCGCGCGATCACGCTCGACGGCGACAGTTACACCGTCATCGGTGTGATGCGGCGCAGCTTCGAAGATGTTCCGGCGCCTTCGACCGAAATATGGTCGGCCATGCGGTACGATCCGGGACACATCGCCGACCTCCAGGCGCCGGAGTGGGGCCATCACCTGCGCCTGCTCGGCCGGGTGCGGCCTGGCGTCAACCTCGATGGAGTCCGGCAGGACTTGAACGCCATCGCGCGCGCGCCGGTGGCCGAGTTCCCGCGTGCCCAGTGGGCGGCGCTTCACAACGGCTTCATTGTCGATTCTCTCCAGCAAGACGTCACGCGCGGCGTCAAGCCCGCTTTGCTCGCCGTTCTGGGCGCGGTGCTGCTCGTGCTCGCCATCGCTTGCGTCAACGTGACGAATCTGCTGCTCTCGCGTGGCGCACAGCGGCAAGGTGAATTCGCCATGCGCGCCGCGCTCGGGGCCAGCCGGTCGAGATTGATCCGGCAAACCCTCACCGAAAGCCTGCTGCTCAGTTTCGCGGGCGGCGCGCTCGGAGTTCTGGTGGCGGAGAATGGCGTGCGGGCCCTCGTGGCACTCAGTCCGCCCGGACTGCCGCGCGTGGACGCCATCGCCATCAACGGCCCCGCGTTTATCTTTGCAGTCGGCATCACGACGCTGATCGGCCTCGCGGTCGGAGTGATGCCCGCTCTGCAAGTTTCCCGCGGCGACCTGCGCAGCGGCCTGCAGCGCAGCTCCCGGCAGACCGCCGGCAGCCATCAACGGACGCGCCGCATGCTCGTGGTCGCCGAAGTCGCGCTGGCTCTCGTGCTGCTGGTGAGCGCCGGCCTGCTGCAGCACAGTCTGAACCGCCTGTTCCGGGTTGACCCGGGCTTCGATCCGTCGCAGATGCTGACCCTCCAGGTGCAGACGTCCGGTCACAAGTTCGACGATCCCACGAGCACGCCCGGTGTGGGCTCTGCCCTGCGTCGGCGATTCTTCTCCGAGGCGCTTGACGCGGTGCGCCGGGTTCCCGGCGTCCGCGCCGCGGCGCTCACCAGCCTGCTGCCTCTGACGGATCCCGAACTGAGCACTTACGGCACGCTTTTCGAGAAGGAGCAGAACGGATTCGACGTGTTTCGCTACGTCGTCTCGCCGGGCTACTTCGAGGCCATGCGCATCCCGCTCGTGCGCGGGCGGCCGCTCGATGATCACGACACCGGGGAAGCGGCGCCCGTCACTGTGATCAGCGCGTCGCTGGCCCGGCACGAATTCGGCAGCCAGAACCCCATCGGGCAGCACGTCCACATCGGTCCCACCGACCGGCCATGGTTCACCATCGTGGGCGTGGCGGCGGACGTCAAGCAAGTGTCTCTGGCCGACAGCCAGCTTGACGAGGTCTATATCACGCCCGCCCAGTCATGGTTTGCCGACGACGCCATGGGGCTGGTGGTCCGCGCCCGCGGTGACTCCGCCGCTCTCACGCCCGCGATCCGCAACGCCATCTGGTCGGTGGACAGGGACCAGCCGATCGTCGAGGTCTCGACCATGGACAGCCTGATGGCGGCTACGGCCGCCGAGCGCCGCTTTGCGCTGATCCTTTTCGAGGCCTTCGGCCTGGCGGCGCTCGTGCTCGCGGCCATCGGCATTTACGGCGTACTCTCCGGCAGCGTCACCGAGCGCATGCGCGAGATCGGGGTGCGGTCGGCGCTCGGCGCGACCCGCGGGAACATCCTCGCCCTGGTGGTCCGCCAGGGCATGACGCTCACGATGATCGGCATGGCCGGCGGCCTCGTCGCGTCCATGATCGCGAGCCGGGCCCTCGCCACTCTGCTCTTTGGCGTCTCACGGCTCGATCCGGCCACGTATTTCGGAGTGGTTGCGCTGCTCGGGGGCGTGTCGAGCGTCGCATGCTGGGTGCCTGCGTGGCGCGCGGCGGGGGTCGATCCCGCGCGGACGCTGCGGGCGGACTAAACCACACGGCTCCGGATTGGCGGACCCGCGGCGTGACGAAATCGCCTTGGCGAGCCTTCCTGGCGTCAACGCCCGGCGCCGTTTTTGTCCCCATCCACCGCAGGCAAAGAGCCACGCGCCCGGCGTTTATTACGTACGGATGTGATTCACCTCTTGACAACCCCATGCCACTTCGTATATTCATCTTCGCCGGGAGCGAGAGCAAGATTAGTTTCCTGCACAGGATCGTACCCCGTTTACGGGATGCTGGGTCTGAAAAACTCCGTGCCTATTGGGGACTGATTCACACGCAGCGCTGCTAAGGAGGCATGGCAAGTGGCTCGACTTCAAGGTAAGGTCAAGTGGTTCAATAACACGAAGGGCTACGGCTTCATCGGGCAGGACAGCGGCCCCGACGTGTTCGTCCATTACTCAGCCATTTCGATGGATGGCTTCAAGACGCTCAACGAAGGCGATCCGGTGGAGTTTGAGGTGGTTCAGGGGCAAAAAGGGCCTCAGGCCGACCGGGTCACAAAGGCGGCGCAGTAGCCTCGGCCGTTCTCGACAAAACTAACCTGGGCCTTAACATCGCTCTTGCGCTGCCGCAACGGGCAGGCGTGGTGGTGTCACAGCCCCGCCTCCCGTGGCGGCGGGCGTTGGGCATGAGTAGTGGATCAGTTTGAGGTAGAGGCGCGTTTATCTCGCCGTCGCTCGGGCGGCAGGGAAGCCAGCGCGACCGACCCACTGCCTGAGCATTTGAGCCCTTGATTTTCCGGTGCGGCCGGACGCATAATGTTTGGAGTCTTTGAGGAGGGGTCTGCCGTGCGGAGGCAGCGGGCTCCTTGAGCTGTAGGGTGCGCTGCCGCGAGGCGCGCAGAAAGGTGGGCCCTTCGCATGAGGATCAGGCTCCATTACGCGACGTTGGCTCTGGCTCTGCTGCTCGTGGGAGGTTCCGGGCTTCAGGCCGTCGGGCCGCCCAGCACCGTCCCCACTACTCCGTCCGCGCTAGTGCTCACGGTCCCCGCCGAGACCGAGGCCAGCGTCGTGCTGCTTTCGGGCATCCACACCAAACTCGCGCAGGTCCGGGACCCCGTCGAAGGCCAACTGACCCAACCGATCTACGTCGATGGGCAGCTCGCGCTGCCTACCGGGACGTTGCTCTACGGGCACGTGACGCGCGTGCGCCCGGCAGGGCGGCTGCATCGTCCGGCCGAAATCGGATTCCGCTTCGACGAGGTATCGCTGCCGAGCGGCGAAACCGAACCGGTGCTGGCGCGCCTCTCGGCGCTTGAACATCCGGGGCAGATGCGGCTGGACCGCGAGGGCTATCTGAAAGGCGGCCGCCAGCTTTCCTGGGGATTGTTGACCGGAACGCTGGTCGGGTCCGGCGGGCTTCTGATCATTCCCAAGGTGGCGGGAGCCACGGTGGCCGCGACCGTAGGATCTGTGGCCACGGCCGGGTTCATGGGAGGCTACGTCCTGATCCCGCACGGTCCGGAAGTCCACCTGCCTCCTTCGACGCGCTGCCGCGTTCGTTTCGATTACGCCTTCACCGTACACGGGCAGTCATAGAATTGACGATTGTCGATTGACGATTGTCGATTGGTTAGTGTCGGTGTCCCAGCCCAGCTTCCGACGGGCAACCGCCACAGCAATCATCACTCGTCAATCGAAAATCAGCAATCATGGACTCCCTGATCCTTCACAACAATCGCATCATCCCCCTCAGCGAGGTCCGGCTCTCACCTGGACAGGCCGGCCTTCTCGCCGGCTGGGGAGTTTTCACCACGCTGCGCGTCTATCGCGGGCAGCCCTTTGAGTTTCACCGCCATTGGGAGCGCATGGCCCGCGACGCCGCGCGGCTTGGTCTCGAGATGATCTGGAGCGAGTCCGACGTCGCAAGCCAGATCGTGGAACTGGCGGGCGCCAACCGGCGTCCGGAAGGCATGGCGCGCGTCTGGTTCGTGCGCAATCAGGGCGGCCTGTGGGCGGACAATGTGCCGCGCCCGGCCACCGATCTGCTGGTCTTCACGCGCGAGCTTGCGCCTTGGCCGGCTGTGCATCGGCTGCTGCTGGTTCCGCACGCCATTTACTCCGCCGGAGTCCTGGCGGGCGCCAAAATGCTCTCCTGGGCGCAGAATACGCTGCTCGCCGAGCGCGCCCGCGCCGAAGGCTGCGACGACGCGCTGCTGCTCAATGAGCGCGATGAGCTTGCCGAGTGCACGTCGGCCAACGTCTTCCTCGTGCGCGACGGCAGGGCGTTGACCCCGCCGCTTTCCTCAGGATGCCTGCCCGGAGTCACGCGCGAGGTCCTGCTCGAGATTGCGCCGGAGGCGGGCATCGAGATCGAGGAGCGGACACTGCGGCCGGAGGACCTGGAGCGGGCCGACGAGGTTTTTATCAGCTCGACCACGCGTGAGGTTGCGGGAGTTGGATTCGCGGGCTCAGGCCGGGGCGATCCGTTGAAGTGGGCGGCGCCGGGCAAAGTCACCGAGGCGCTGGAGGCAGCCTTCCAGCGATACGTCCACAAAAAGCTCGGACCGCCGGCGGCAGGCTGAGAGCAGGCAGGGGCGCGTCGAATCCAGGTCAATGACGGTGCGCGAGGCAACGACGAAACAACTGGTCGAGCAGCTCAATTGAAAGGTCCATCTCCTCGCGCGTGATCGTGAACGACGGCGCCAGGGTGAACACGTTCTTGTAGTAGCCCCCGACGTCGAGCACCAGGCCGAGCCTGCGGCCCCCGGCTTCGAGGTCGCCCTTCAGCCCTTCAGCGAAGATGTGATCCGTCAGCTCGCGGTCGGGCGTGAATCCATCCTCCCGGCAGACCTCGATGCGTAGCGCGAGGCCAAGACCGTCCACCTGCCCGATCGCCTTCGGATGACGCTTCTGGAGCTCCCGCAGGCCCGCCAGCATGTAAGCGCCCTTCTCGTTCACCAGCCGGCCGTAGTCTTCTTCTTCCATCATCTTCAGGGCCTCGAGAGCGACCGCTGTGCCGAGCGTATTCGAGGAAAACGTCGAGTGCGTTGAGCCGGGCGGAAACAGCTCCGGCGTGATCAAGTCTTCGCGCGCCCAAAGTCCGGAAAGAGGATTCAAGCCGTTCGTCAGCGCCTTTCCAAACACAATGATGTCGGGCGTGATGCCGAGATTCTCCACCGCCCAGAACGTGCCGGTGCGGTAGAAGCCCATCTGGATTTCGTCGTCAACGATCAGGATCTTGTGCCGGTCACAGGTTTCGCGCAACCGCGTAAAGTACTCGCGCGGCGGAATCACGTAGCCGCCCGTTCCCTGCACCGCCTCAATGTAGAAGGCGCCATACTCGCACGACTGCGCCTTCGAGTCCCACACGGAGTAGTATTCGCTGTCGAAGAGTCCGGCGAACTGCGACTGGCAATAGATGTCGCACGTCTCGCGCTTCATGCCATACGGGCAGCGGAAGCAATAGGGAAAAGGAATGAATTGCGCGCGATCGCCGAAGTGTCCATAGCGGCGCCGATAGCGATAGCTCGAGGTGATGGCTGAAGCGCCGAGCGTCCGCCCGTGATATCCGCCGGTGAAGGCGAACATCAGGTTCTTGCCGGTGTAGTTTCGGACAATCTTGAGCGAATCGTCGATGGCCTGCGAGCCGCCCACATTGAAATGCACGCGGCCCTTAACGCCGAATCGCTTCTCGCAATACTGCGCGATCTTCGCCGCCACCTCGATCTTCTCCGCATGCAGATACTGGCAGGCGAGCTGCGGCAACTGGTCGATCTGGCGCTTCAAGGCTTCATCCAGGCGTGGATTCTTGTAGCCGAAGCTCGCCGCCGAATACCACATCTGCAGATCGAGATAAGGCGTGCCGTCTTCGTCGTAAAGATACGACCCCTCGCAGCCGGTGAAGACTTTGGGCGGCTCGAGATAATGGACGGTATCGCCGAACGAGCAATACTGGCGCTCGAGTTCGAGCAATTCGGATGTCCGAGTTGTATTCATGGTCGGCAAAATGAAGCTCCTTCGTCAGTTGTCCGCTATTTTTCTTCCCTCATCGACGGCGTAAAGGTAATCCCGACGAGCAATCCTTCCGGCGCCAGAAAACGGCTGACAGTCTGACCCCACGGTTCCTTCTTGTTCTTTACGAGCATTGGATAGCCTTGCCGTTCAAGAGCCGCTGTGGCCTCTTCGACACTGTCAACGTCAAACTCCAGCCAGGCTTGGGGCGCGGGAATCTCGTCAGGCCAGGAATCCTTGCCGAAGCAGGACTGCGCTGCCTGTGAAAGCGGCCACAGAGCGAAGCTCTTTGCTCCCTTCAGGTCCTCCGTATGAAGATAACCGCCACTCTCCTCCTTGAAACCAATACTGAGGAACTGGCGGTAGAGCTTGCAGCTTGCCTCACGGACGATCGGACCAAAGCCCGCGATGAACAGAACCTTGACGTTTCCGGTTTCTTGCATGGCATCCAGATCGCGTAACTAATCCAGCCCTGCAAAGTCGCTAGCCACCACGGCCTCAAGGTGCTGCTCGATCTCCGCAAAGGTCTCGAACGCCGTGCACGCCACGTGATGCTCGCGGCAGAAGCCCAGCAGCTTGTCGCGGGCGAAAACGACGTCGGCTTCTTCCACCGCAAACCGGTCGGAGAGCCCGTCGCCGATGAAGATTACCGGCCGGTGCCCGCCGCGCACCCGCCGCATCACTTCCGGCTTGCAGGTGGCGCAGCCGTGCGCGCAGACCTTGGGCCAATGCGGAAAGTCCACCTCCACGGAGCCGCCACGGACGCGCATCGAACTCGAGAACAGGTGCGAGCCGTTCAGGAGTTCACCGTCCACGCCGCAATTCCGCAGCACCCGGCGGATCACATAGTCGAATCCGTCGCTGACCACGTAAAAGGGAATGCCGCGCTCGCGGCTGAGGGCATGAAAAGCCGCAAAATGCGGATCGAGCGGGACCGCATCGATCAGAGCGTCCAATTGCTTTGCCGAGGCGTCCACCATTGCCATCTGGCGCTTCAAGCATTCCCGCGACCCGATCCGGCCCTGCACCCACTCCTCTTCCACTTCGCGCCAGGCAGGATCGGCGAACTCGCTCAGAATTACGTCCGTCACGTCGACCTGAGCGATGGTGCCGTCGAAGTCGGAGAAGATTATGGGGACTCGGGACTCGTGGCTCGGGGCTCGGGACTCGCGGTTCGGGATTCGGTGTTCGGTCGTCGCTTTCATTCTTGTCGGATGAACCGTCGCGCGTTCTCAGTACTCTCTGTGGCTCAAAGCTTTCAACACGGAGGTCACAGAGTCTCCGTGAACTCTGTGTTGGGCTCTTTTCGGCACAGAGCTCGCAGAGAGACTCATCGCGAGATTCGACTCCCTATCCCCTAGCCGCTTCTCTCGTCCACGAGACGCCGGGCCTTTCGGGCACGACCAAAGGTACCTGGGGGCTGATAACTGAAGCACAGGTTGTACATGCCGCAAACGTGATTCGCCCATACCTCCGGGTAGCGGCCCTCGAGATTGTGACGGACGCTCTGCTCTACGTGCTCCTGACCAATGCCGTTCGTGAGCTCCAGCCGGAATTCGAGGATGTCCCGCAATCCCTCCTGGCGGACCGCCACCTGCCAGTTGGGCGAGATGCCCTCGACGTCGTGCAGGATGCGCTCGAAGATCCCGGGGTGCATGTTGCCGGCGCCCATCACCACCATTTCGTCCCGCCGGCCGCGAATGGGCTCGATGCGCTTGAGGGTCACGCCGCATGCGCAAGGCCCGGGCGCAAAACGGGTCACGTCGCGCATCCGGTAGCGGATCAGCGGCTCGGTGCGGCGGGTGAGCGTAGTCATCACCAGCTCGCCGTACCCCTGCTCGTCGCGATCCACAATTTCAAAAAGGCAATCGTACTCGTCCAGGTGGTAGCCGTCCTGGCGGACGCATTCCATGCCCACCCCGCCTGCGGCCTCGGTCGATCCATAGCCGAGAATCACCGGCGCCTTCCAGACGTCTTCCACGTAGCGCCGGTAAACGTCGGTCATGCGATCGCCCGCCGCCAGGATCAGCTTGATGGGGAACGTGCCTTCCTCTTCGGCGATCTCCGACAAGCTCACCAGCCACGTAGGATCGGCCGCGATCACGTTGTATTTATAAAGCGGCATCCGATTGTAGATTTCGCGCGGCTGCGGCTTGCCGGTGGCGGAACAGAAAACTCCCATTTGCCGGCAGCCGAGGAACGTGACCCAGCCCGCAATCCAGTACCCGCCGTCGAAGGTGCAGACTACGCGATCCCCGGGCCGCACGCCGTTCTTGTACATCGCCGCTGCCTCGTGACGCGCCGCTTCGTCAAGCTCGCCGTAGGCGAAGTAGACGCGCTTGGGAGCGCCGGAGGTTCCGGTGGTCTCGAAAACCGCTTCCGGCGGGCGGCAAAGGAAATCCTCGGCCGGCAGGTTGAGCAGGTCATCGGGCGTGGTGAAAATGTCGCCCAAATCCTCAGGGCGGCGCACCTGGCGGGCATCGATCCCGGCGGTTTGCAGCTTGCGGGCGAAAAACTTCTGATGACGGGCGGCGTAGCGGACGACCTCGGTGAAAGCATCCTCCTGCAGACGCCGGATCAATCCCGGCGGCAGCGCCTGGGCCCAGCGCACCAGCGCAGGGATCGAGCCGCCCACCACCAGATGTTCGAACGCCCGCTGAGCGCGCCTCAGCATCACCGACGATCCTTTCTGAGAATTCACTGCCCCCGGCCGCGGCTCGCTTACATCACGAAGGCGGTCTCGCCGGAACGGCGCGGCACAGCAGCGGCTACCAGATCCATGTAGCCCGTCTTCTCCATCAGGGCGCGAGCCACCTGCGCGATGGCGTGTGCCGCATCCGGCCGGGCGAGTTCGCGCTGCCGCTGGACCATGCGCGCGCGCCGCGCCGGACTGGTCAGGAGCTCTGAGGCAAGCTTGGGGATCTCGAAGAGTTCATGGGCGAAGACCGCGGCCCCACGGTCCACGAGGTACTTCACGTGGCGCTCTTCCGGACCCGGGATCGGCTCCGTCAGCAGCAAGGGAACTCCGGCGGCGAGCGCCTCCGCCATGGTCACGCCGCCAGGCTTGGTGACCAGCAGATCGGCCGCGGCCATGAATTCCTGCACGCGCGGCGTCCAGCCGAAGGTATGAAGGTCCAGGGCCACCCGCCCGCGCAGCTTTTCGAGACGCCGGCGCATGGCGCGATTGTGGCCGGCAACGGCGATCACCTGCAGGGGCAGCTCACATTGTTCGAGACTCTGCACGATCGCGTCGAGCGGGGCCGGACCCATGCCGCCGCCCATCACCAGCACCACCGGTTTGCGGGCGACGAGGCCAAGCCCGCGCACCACTTCCTGGCGCTCGAAGCGCAGGGCGAACCCCGGGTCGATCGGTATGCCGGAAACCAGGATGCGATGCGCCGACGCGCCCCAGCCCACAAGCTGCTCGCGCGCTTCCCCGCTGCCCACGCAGTAATAATCGACCTCATGCTGCACCCAGGGAGGCTCGGCATGAAAGTCCGTCTGCACCGCCAGCAGCGGCGCGTCAAACCAACCCTCGCGTTTGGCGAGCGCGGCAATCTCCACAGCGCCGATCTCGTTCGCGATCACCAGTTCCGGCCTGAAGACGCGGAAGCGCTGCAGCACTTTCGCGCAGCCCCGGCGGAAAACCCAGCGGGGCGCCGTGGCGCGGTGGCCGTTCCTGCTGCGGCGTTCGAACAGGCTCTTCCATGCGCCCGGCGCCCAGCGCAACATCATCCAGTAAGAGCGCACGTACACCCACTGGAACCACGCGCGGGCAAGATCGAGCGCGTCCACCACCAGAATCTCGAGATCATCGCCGCCATCCCGCAGCGCGCTCTCAATGGCAGCAGACGCCCGCACGTGGCCGGCGCCCACGCTCAACGTCAGAATGACGACGCGTTTCCTCATTCCCTTTCATCCGCCCGCGCCGCCGCGCAGATTTCGACCGGCGGGAGGCTATTGAAGCTTGCGCACCAGCAAAACGGCATTCAGTCCCCCGAACGCAAACGAGTTCGAAAGCGCGGCGCGAATCGGAAGCTCCCGCGCCTGGTTCGGAACATAATCGAGGTCGCACTCGGGATCCGGGGTGGTGTAGTTCGCGGTCGGCGGAATCACGCCTTTATCGAGCGCAAGCACGGTGGCGGCCAGTTCCAGCGCGGCGGTGGCGCCCATGGCGTGGCCATGCATCGACTTGGTGGAACTGATCGCGACCTTGCGCGCGTGTTCGCCGAAGACCTTCTTCACAACCTGAGTTTCGGTAACGTCATTGAGACGCGTGCCGGTTCCGTGGGCATTGATGTAATCGACCTCCTCCGGATTCATGCCCGCCTCTTTGAGAGCCATGCGGATGGCCCGCGCCGGGCCGTCCACGGTGGGCTGGGTAATGTGGCCGGCGTCCGAGCTTAGCCCGTAGCCTACGATTTCAGCGTAAATCTTCGCCCCACGGCCGCGCGCGCGTTCCATCTCCTCGAGCACCAGCACCGCCGCTCCCTCTCCGATCACCAGGCCTTCGCGATCGGCAGAGAACGGACGGCAGGCGCGGCTGGGATCGCCGTTGCCCGTGGCCAGCACGCGCACCGACTCCCAGAACCGCATAAGGCCGAAGGTTATGGGTGACTCGCTGCCGCCGGCCAGCATCACATCCGCCAGGTCGAACTTGATGTGGCGGAACGCCTCGCCGATGGCGTGCCCCGCAGAGGCGCAGGCCGTGGAGGTGGCGAGCGACGGTCCCTGCGCGCCATACTCCATGCAGATCTGCGAAGTGGCGGCATTGTGCATGCTCTTGGGGATCGTGAAGGGATGAACGCGTGTCGCGCCCTTGGCGAACAGGCTGCAGTACCCGACCTCGTACGTCTGGGCTCCTCCCATGCCGGAACCCATCATCACGCCAAAGCGCGGCTGGTCTTCCTCGGAAACCTCCAGGCCGCTCGACTCCACGGCTTGCTTGGCGGCGATCAGCCCGAACTCAGTGAAGCGGTCGATCAGGTCAAGGCGCTTGGGCGGGAAATAGTCCGTGCCGCGGTAGTCAGGTACCTCGGCGGCGATTTGCACACTCAGGGCGGACGGATCGAACTGCTCAATCCGGCGGATGCCGGACCGGCCCTCGATCAGGTTGTTGATGAACGACTCGGGTTCCTTGCCCGTCGCGGCGAGAACACCCAGGCCGGTGACGACAACTCTACGCACCATTAGCCTCGGAACATGAAGGTCAGTTAGCAGCGGGTTGCGTTTCGCCCTTGGCCATGGCCACGAGATCGGAGATGTCCTTGCCTTCCAGCACGCGCGTCAGGCTATCGACAACTTGCTGCACGCTCTTCATGTTCTGCGCGACTGCGTCAGGTATGTCGATCTTGAACTCCTCCTCCAGCGCGAAGAGAATGTTCACGCCGTCCAGGGAGTCAATGCCGAGTTGCTCGAACGTCGAGTCGATCGTGATCACGGCCGGGTCCAGGTGTTGTTCCCGGGCGATGATTTCCATAACCTTCTGAGATACATCCATCGTTTTCTCCTATGGGCCAGTTGTCGCGACGCCAGTCACCTTCAAACCTTCATGCCTACTGCTCTTTGTCCCGCCAGATCACCCACCACCGCCAATAACTCCGACAGCTTGAATGGCTTCTCGAGCAACGCCTTGGCGCCCAAGTCAAGCGCCTGGCGTTTTTCCGATCCACTCATAAACGAGGACATCAGGATCAGATCCTGCGTCTGCTTGCAAGTTCGCAGCTCCCGCAGCAGGTCCAGCCCGCTCCCGTTTGGCATCCGCAGGTCCGCGATGACGATTTCGTACCCGCCATCGCGCGACAACTCTTCGCGCGCAGCGGCGCCATCCGCAACCGACGCAACGACATACCCGTTAGCGGCCAGAACTTCGCTAAGAAGCTCCCGGCTACCCTGATCGTCGTCCACCACCAAGATTCTTGTCGTGCCCACTGCACACACCTTCCCCAGAGACGTGTGGAGCAGGCGGGTGGCCATCGGTTGCTGGAGACCAATTAAGCCATCTATTATCAATAACGTACCATGCTGGGCCTGTTCAGCGCTACCGTTTGCGTTGCTGGCCCAATGTATCGTTATTACACACTTAAATCGCGGCGACCCTTGCTCGGCGTCGAGCGTGTGTAAACATTATACTGCGCGACTGGTGCGACTAGTAAGATTCTTGCGGCGCTCGGCCGATAATGACTGCGGAGCTTCGGATGGCCCTGCTGTCGAGATTTCGCCGCTATGCGCGCCCGGCATTCCTCCTAGGGATCGCCGTGATGCTCATCGGCCCCCGCCTGGCGAGCGCGCAGAACTCAAGCCCGGCACCGTCAGCGGGCCAAGGCCAGGCTTCGTCCACGGCACAGGTACCAGCGAGGCAATCCGAGCCACCGGCGCAGCCGTCGCTTGGGGACCTTGCGCGGACCGAGCGCGCCAATCAGGCCGCCCGCAAGCTGGCCAAGGTCTTCACGAACGACAACTTGCCCGCGGCCGCCGGGAACCTCACCGTCCTCGGACCGCCCGAAGGCCAGGGCGTGGCGGAAGCGGCAGCGGGCAAGCATGGCGAACGGCACGCCAAGCATGACGAACAGGACTATCGCGCTCGGGCGCTTCAGTTTCACGAGCGCCTCGACATCGATCGGCGCGAGCTCGAAGTGTTGCAGCAGAGTCTCGGACAAAATCAGGTCCAGTACTATCCCGATCCGAGCCAGGCCATGGAGCAGCAGCACTCCCGGGAGGACATCGACCGCGTGCGGCAAGAGGTTGACCAGAAGCAGCAGCAGGTGGAAGCGGACCAGCAGGCTATTTCTGACCTTGAGGATCAGTTGCGACGGGATGGCGGCGATCCAACCTGGCTCGAATCGGGGCCGTCGGGCGGGGCGTCCCGCGCGATTGAGCCCGATCTCTCCGGGGTCGCGCGAGGCAGCGAAGAGTACTGGCGCCGGCGCTTCCAGGCCGCCCGCGAGACCCTGGCGCGAGCCCGTGAGCAGCGCCAATTGGCGGAGGACGAGCTCCGTTTACTGCAGTCGCAACAGGCGCATGACTGGGGCACGCCCGCCGGAGCGACCCTCACGCCGAAGATCGCGGACAAGCAGAACGAATTAGAATCGAAGCAAGCGGACGAGGCCCAAGCCCAGCAGGAACTCGATTCACTGGAGAGCGCCTTTCGGCAAAGCGGCGCGCCCGAGGAGTGGAGCAAGCCTGCGGACGCGGCTCCCGACAGTTTCGGCCCGCAGCAGGGTCCCGATCGTTAGTCCTGCCTTCACTCGCCGGACGCTCCGGCCGCGTTCGAGTCCGCCTTCGTGCCCAAATGTAACGCCGCGATCCCGCCCAGGAAATTCCGATAACCAACGTTGACGAAACCTTGCCCGCGTAGCGCGCGTGCCAGCGCTTCCTGATCCGGGAAGTTCTCGACCGAACTCGGCAGATACTGATAAGGGCCACGCTCGCCCGAGATCAAGGTGCCGATAACCGGCAGGACGTGGCGGAAATAGAAGCGGAATAGCGGACCGAGCACGGGCCATTGCATGCGCGAGAATTCGAGAATGGCGATCACGCCTCCGGGCCGCAGCACGCGGTGTATCTCGCGGAGACCCTCCTCGTAGCTGGCCAGGTTGCGAAACCCAAACGCCGTGGAAGCGAGGTCGAGCGACCCGTCCCGGAACGGGAGGCGAAGGGTATCCGCCTCAACGAAGCGCGTGCGCGCAAAACCGCGGCCTACCGCGCCGTTCGGCTTCGCTCGGCCTGCATCGGGCAGGCGCGAACGCTTTTGTCCCGCGACCTCAAGCATGGGATGGCAGAAATCAGCCCCCACCACGAAGCCCCGGGAATAGCGGGCGAATGCAAACGTCAGGTCCCCGGTGCCGCAGCACAAGTCCGCTGCCAGCGATTCCGGCTTCTCGAGGACGCGCCGCACCTCGCGCGCGGTGACCCGCCGCCACCAAAGATCGCAGCCCGCCGAGAGCAGGTGATTGGCCAGATCGTAGCGCGGCGCCACCCGCGCAAACATGCCTTGCACCGCGCGTGCGGTTTCCCGCGGTTGACCGGACGTTCCAAGCGGGCTGCCTTTTTGCTCCATGTGGGCGCTAGGGCCGGCGCGGCATCTCCTGCAGCGCCCGCCAAGCCGACGCGGCTGCGGACAGAGGGACACCCGTGACGATTCTCACCTTCCCGATACACTCCGGGATCACCCAGTGAATCTCGCCGCCCACGGCCTTCTTGTCATGGGGCAGCAGATCGACGATCCTGCGCGCCGCAACGCCCTGAATCGTCGGCAGCGGACCGATACGCCACACCAAGCCGCGGATGCGCTGCGCATCGGCCTTCAAGTAGCCCAGGCGCTCCGCGAGCACGGTAATCGCGAGCAATCCCCAGCCCACGCACTCGCCGTGAAGGAATCGACGGTACCCGGTCGCCGCTTCGAGCGCATGGCCGAAGGTGTGCCCGAGGTTCAGCACCTGCCGCAAGGCGGTCTCGCGCTCGTCACGATTCACCACGCCAATCTTCACCCCGGCCGCGCGGCCGAGCATCCCTTCGAGCGCGGCAGCCTTGCGCGGCTGGAGCGAATCGAGATCACGTTCCAGGCGGTCAAACAGCGGCGGCCCGGCAAGAATCGCGTGCTTGGCCACTTCGTAGAGTCCGGAGCGGAAGGTCCGGGACGGCAGCGTGCCAAGCACACCGGGATCGGCGAGCACCATGCGCGGCGGATAGAAGGTGCCCACCAGATTCTTGCCGGCCGCCAGATTCACGGCGTTCTTGCCGCCGATGGCGCTGTCCACCTGACCCACCAGCGTGGTCGGAACCTGTATGCAATCGATGCCCCGCATGTAAGTGGACGCCACCAGGCCGCCGAGGTCTCCAACCACGCCGCCGCCGAACAACACCAGGAGCGACCGTCGATCGGCGCCGCGATGGGCGAGGCTCGTCGCCACACGCTCCACCTGGGCCAGTGATTTTGATCCCTCACCGCTCGCCACGAAGAGCACTTGGGCCCGGCGGAGTCCGCCTTCGCGCACCAGGCGCGCGCCCCAGCGCCGCCAGATGCCCCTCTCGGTCAGCACGAAGACGGACGAGTAGCCTGCGGCCGCTGTCGAGCGCAGTTCGCGCCAGGCGCCGCGTCCAATGAGGACGGGGTAGTTTCCCGTTTCTGCTGTCACCTGAAAGCGTTGCATCCGTAACCAGCATAACGGAAGCCGCGCCGGTGCGGAAACGGTCTCGCGCCTCTGGCACCGCGCCGGCAATCTCAGTGCGCCAGATCGATTCCGAAGGTTGGCTGGTCGTAGGTTCCCTGGATGCTGATGCCGACCACCGCACCCGCACGCTTTCTCTTGAAGAGTGGATTGAGAGGCTTCAGCAACGCCGACTTAAGGCCGGAGTTGGACTGGGAAAGCGTGGCCTCGGTAGCCAGCGTGCCGTGAAGGTCGATCCGGTAGTTGAGCAGGCTATAGGTACCGGCGACCTTTGCCCGCGCACCCGGAACCTGCAGCGACGTCTTTGAAAAGGTGACAATCCCCCGCCGCAGTTCGAGATGACCGGTCAGGTCGCCTGAAACGTCCTCGACGTCTTTGGGATTTTTCTTGCCTTGGGCCCGGGCGCTTAGTTGGTCGATCTTGCTTTGAGTACCCGGATTCGTAAGCCGGACGTCCCGGATTTCGAAATCCCCCTGGAAGCCAAACCTTGAATAGAAGTCACCCTTGCCCGGCGGCAGTGTGGCCCTGCCATTGAGCCGGATCGCGCCCGTCATGGCCGCCGGCGTGCCACTCGTGAGCATGAGCAACATATCCTGGATGCGGCCCTCGCCGTCCACGCCCAGGGCCGCGGTCTTGCCGTGCGAACCCCGCACGCCCCCGCGAAAGACCAGCGCGGAGCGCTCGAAACGGCCGGTCACCGGCTCGAGAAGGGTGTTTCCGTTGGTGCCGTCCACCACGGCGTGGAAGGTCGTTCGCAGGTGAATGCGGTGCCCGCTGTCTGCGGCCACAAAGTCGGGCACGTCCGCCGCATCGTCCACACTGATGCGATCAAGTTCGCCGCGATACGTTCCTTGCGAGGAGAGCGTGCCCGAAACGCCGCTGAACGCGCCGAGCTGCGCGTGGTCGAACCGGTATGAGCCCTCAACGGGAGTTTTCTTAGGGTCGGCCTGGTTCCAAGGACCGATCCGGCCGCTGCTCGTGATCTCACCGGGTGGCTCCGGGTTGGTCAGGCTGACCTGGAAACTGAGCGGTGCGTTCGGATTCGAGGTTGTTACCGACAGGTGATGGATCATGAACCGGAGCGGCTCTGCGCCAGGCTTGGCGGAAGTAAAGTCCACCTCCGCATCGTCCGCAACGAAGCGCCGGACCCTGCTTTTCAACGTTCCTTGCCGGCTTCCGGTTGATGACAACAGATGCGAGCCCGGCGGGACCACGACGTGGAGGCCGGCGGCGCGCGCGTCGGTTCCATCGCCATGAAGCAGCGCCCCCACCGTAGTTTGGATCGTCAGTCGGGTCGCTGTGATCAAGGTCGGCAGGCCGGCGCCGGCTTGGCGCCGCAGGGCGACATCTTCCAGCACACATCCCGGCGGAAAATAGGTCGCCCGAAACTTCCGCACGTCGACCGTGGCCCCCGCCGACTCTGCCACTTGCTTCAAGACAGCGTTCCGGCTGAACGGCCACCAAGCGAACAGCAGAACAATCCCGACCGCGAACAGGGCCGCCACCACAATGAGAGCATTCCGCAGACGCCGCCGCGTCGGCCCCGCGCCTCCCGGTCCTCTCATGCTCTCGATCGGCCTCCTGGCCGTTGCTGCCAAGCCCATGCCCGTAATCCCTCGAAGCGTTAGACTGGCTGCCCGGTCCGGGGGGCTTCGACGAGCTTTGCAGCTTCGGGCGCGGGTTGGAGGGATGGGCTGACTACGGGCGCAGGTGAGGCGAGTTCCCGAGGTCGAAGAGCATGCCGAGCACCACGCGCCCGACAATCTCCAGGCTTTGCGGGCTGCAATGCTCGACGGTGTCCTGAGCGGTGTGCCAGTAGGTGTTCCAGTCCCGGTCGCCGGGCGCAGACCGCGCATTGGGGCCGTAGTTGAAGTCGATGATGTCGACCGCAGGCACACCGGCGGCAAGCCACGGATCGTAGTCATCGCCGCCGACCGCGGCCGATTGGTGCTCGAGGAAATAGCGGCTGTAGCCGAGACGCCGCGCTGCGCCGAACTCCAGTTCGGTAAGCCAGGCTGTGGAGCCAGGATCGACGCGCACGTCAAGCTTGGCGTCGCCGATCATGTCGACCAGGATCAGCGCCTTCACGCGATTGAGACCACCCTCGGCCGAGAGACGCTGCACGAGGTGACGGCTTCCGTAATCGTTGTCGCTGCCCTGCCATTCTTCCCGCACCGCTTCTTCGCCGTCAAACCAGACCAGCCACAGCGTATAAGGCAGTGGCCGCTTCGCCATGGCGCGCGCGAGTTCAAGCACCAGAGCTGCGCTCGAAGCGCCGTCGTTGGCGCCCACAAATTTGAAGCGATCGAAGCGCTTCGTATCGTAGTGGCCACACACAATCACGACGTTGGGAGAGGAGCCTGGGATGCGCACGATCAGGTTCGCCATCTCGAGATTCCCCACGGGCGTCGCCGCCGTGAACTTGTCCTCTTCCGCCTGTAGCCCGGTGTCCCCGAGCTGACCCTCGATCCACTGACGGGATTGAGCAAGCGCCGCTGAGCCTGCCGGTCGCGGCCCGAAAGCCACCAGGCGCTTCAAATCATCAAAGACGCGCTGGGCGTCGAAGGGCGGGAGATTCGCCGCGGCCTTGGCCTGAGCCAAAGCTCGTGGGCCAGACTTCGGATACAGCGGCCCTCCGGCGAGAAGAAGCGTCAACGCGCAAAGGATCGCCCAATTCCGTGTTTCGCTGATTCTAAAGGAGATAGTGGGTTCGTTCCCAGATTCAGGCATATTTTCTTCAACAAGCGTCGGGCTCTTACGTGACCCCCGTTTCAGTATCCCAGGCATCGCCAGTCCTTTCACCCCGGTCGAGAGCCGGGGCTTGGGTCCGGCCTTCGACGACCGACCTGCATCGGAAGCCTCACACTGATTCTAAACGACATAGTGGGTTCGTTCCTCGATTCGGGCGTTTTTTTCTACGCGCCGCGGGCCAGCGCCTCCTGCGCCTTGCGTCGCTTGCTCCTCTGCACGAGCCACGACAGGCCGATACTCAGAACATAAAGGCCCACCAGTGGAATCCAGACGATGAAGATTGACGCCATGTCGTTCGTGGGCACGATGGCGGCCGCCACGACCGCCGTGATGAGGACCGCGTACCGCAGTTGCCGCCACAGGAATCGCGGCGTCACGATCCCGAAGATCGAAAGCAGCAGGATCACCACGGGCAGCTCGAACACCAGTCCCACCGCCACGATGATCGACATGGCCAGGTCCCAGTATTCATTGATGGTGACCATGGGCGTGAATTGATTCCCATAGCTCACCAGGAACTTGAGCGCGGCCGGAAACGCCAGCCCCCAGGCGAAATACCCGCCCGCGAGAAACAGCAGCGTTGTAAGCCCGACGAACGGCCACACGTACTTCTTCTCATGCCGGTAGAGCCCGGGTGAGACGAACAGCCAGATCTGGTAGAGGATGTAAGGCGAGGCGAGAAACAAACCGCCGAGCAGCGCCAGCTTGATGTAGAGATTGAAGGGATCAACCGGGTTGGTGTAGACCAGCTTGTCCGACACGCCGAGCTGGTGCAGCGTGAGGGTCAGGGGGCGCGCCATGAAGGCGTAAATCTTCTTGGCGAAATAGAAGCAGACCCCGAACCCGACCAGCAGCGACACCACCGCCCGCAGCAACCGCTGGCGCAGTTCCTCCAAGTGCTCGAGGAACGACATCTGCTTGCCGTGGAGTTGTTCTTCGCTAGGATCGGGTGCCGGGTTCGCCGTGGGCACTTTCTCGATGCTCGTGGCCATTGTCGGTGACCGTCTCGGTCAATCCCCCGGGTGAGGCGCCAAGTTCGTGGTCGAGGCTGCGGACCGCGGTGTCGAGCACGTCACGGGCTTCCTGCACATTCTCGCGATGCTCACGCGTATAAGGCGGCGGCGGATTGGACGCCGCGAGGCGGCGTTGCGTTTCCGTATCGCGATCCAGGTTTCGAATCTCGTCCTCGAGCGAGGTCTTCAACTCGTTCGATGCCCGCCGCAGCTCGCCCAATCCCTTGCCCAGCACGCGCGCGATTTCAGGCAACTTCTTCGGCCCAAACAGCAGAAAGGCGATGAACAAAAGGAAGACGAACTCGAAGCCGCCGGTAAACAATCGGGAAACCTCTCCATGGCGATGATAGGAGAGGGGCTCGGGGTTGTCAAGAAACGCACCGGCGCGGTAATGGGCTAGCCCATTACCACCGGCCTGGTACTAGCGTCATTTGCCATGTGGAATCCCTTTCGAGCAGCGAGGTCGCGCAAATGGCACCAGCGCCACCGGCGTGGTATCGGGCAGCGCATGTCCACGTCAAGGGATGTGAGGGCTGCCGGGCGCGTGCGCGGCATTCGAAGAGACCTACTTGCTTAAGGCCACTTGGAGAGCGGCATCGTCCACAGTTTGCTCGCCCATGCCGGCCGTATCCTGGGCCAGGGACAAGGGCCGGCTGAAGGTGACATCCAACCTCGTGAACCTCGGCAACACCACGTCCCGCCCGTGCCGCGTGACCATGTAGATGCCCGAGGCGCAGGCCGCAACAATCCTGGCCGTTCCCGCCGTGGAGGCATCCGTGGCCGTCGAGACCAGCGCCTCGATGACTACCTGGAAAGCGTCATCGGCTTCCTTGGACACGCCCGCCGCCACGCCCAGATTGATCAGCATCCAGACCTTTCCCGGCCGGTCCCCGCTCAGCCCTCCCTCGGCATCCAGCCTCAGGTGAGATCGCTGATCGACTTCCGCCCCGGTGAGATGAGCCGCCACCGGAACGCGAGCGGACCCGGGCACGGTCAACCCGGTAATTGCCAGATATAGGGAGCCTGGCCGGCTCAGCCAGCGAGGAGGCTTGCTGCTGACCACCCTTCCGTCCAACATGCTCCCGGCCGGCAATACGACCTGCGAGCCCAGCCTGACGGGTTCAATGAGGCGGGCGTGGAACGAGTCGCCTGAGAGGTTCTTCGACGCGCTCAACGGCGCGAGGAGGACGACCTGGGCCTGGGTTCCGGCCGTGAGTGTAAGGGCCGACGGAGGCAAGGCCGGCGCCGGCGTCCCGGGTGAAGGCAAAGCGGGGAGCTGCTCCGGCATCGCCGCCTCAAGAATCAGCGTTTGGCCTGACGCGCGTTCCCTTCCCGCCGGGAGTTTCGGCTTGGTGCCGGAAGTCTCAGACGGGGCTCCGGCGCTTGAGACTTGAGCCCCTTCGGGCGACGCGAGCGGCGCGCCCGTTTTCCTCCCTTTGCCGGACGGGCGGACCTCGGAGGGTCGTGTGATTGAGATCAAGGAGACGTTGATCGGTACCTCGCCACCCGGCAGGGAAACGCTGGCCGACCGGAACACGGGATAGGTCTGATGGCGGGGAGTAAAGAGCCCGACGACCCCAGGCCAGCGATCGTCATGCGCTCTCTTCCGCCGCTCCAGGCTGCCGACCAGGAGGAGAACCGTACTGCCCGCGGGAAAAACGTCGCGGTCTCCCGCGTAAACATCGCGCACAAGCCTGCCTTCCAGCGTAGATCCCGGCTTGAGAGCCGCCGTTTTCATCGGCTTCGCGAGTTGGACCTCCACGTAGAGTCCTGCGGCCGCGGCCTGGTCCCCGGGAGGTAGGCCAGTCGCGCCGCTCTGCGGATCGCCAGCATAGGCCGAAGCCGCCGGCAGCAAGCAGGCAGCGAGAAGGAGGTTGAGAGCATACAACCCGGGTTTGAGAAAGCTTCTTCGCATGGTATTCCTCTGGAATCTATCCCGCAGACTGTCAACGCCAGAGTGCCGGCACGCCGTCATTCGAACAAGCCCAATTATGGCCGCGAGACCGAAACCCGGACCCGCCCTACTGGCGTTTACAGAATGTACGGTGACAGTCTACCGCAACGGTGGCCCACCTGACTTTGCCGTGGCGGCGATCCGCGCATCAGCGCCACCGCGCAAGGCATTGCCCGGCCTGCTGTGATTCTCAGTTGTTTGTCATCATCATCGTCCCCGGACGCCCTGGCGTTGAGCGGCGCTTGCAACTGCGAGTTGGGTCCGTCGCCTCGGGGTCCGTCGCACGACCCTTTCCCGGTCGTCGGGGAGAGGGCCGTTGCAGCCGGAACGCGCTTTAGTCGTCGTCACCGTCACCGGCGGGTGGCGGGTTGTTGAAGTCGCTCGGGGGTCGAACCGTCCTCTCCCCGGGGTAGGGCCGCACAAACCCGGTGGCCTCGTACCAGTTCAGATGGTTGACGGTATCCGGGTCTTCGGAGTCGGGCTTGGTCAGTTTGCCGGCGAAGATCTGCGCCTTCTTCTGCATCCAAGCCATCCGCAGGGCCTTGACCTTGGCGCTCTCCTTTGTGTTGGCTTTGGCCAAGGCTGATTTGGTTGGTATGGGGCACCCTGAAATGCTCGAGGTGCACAGCGGGATCGCGTTCGGCACGTGCGACCACGCGTCGAAGTTGGACTGGGGCGGGTTATTGGTGAAGTCCGGCCTCATCGGCGACGCCACAAGGTCGTACTGGTTCATGGGCGTCAGACCGAGGATTTGCTCGATGGTCCGGGTCATGTTGACCTGCGAGTAGTAGGTGTTATCGGTCGGTCCGTTCTGCACGGCGTAAGGGCTGACGATGTAGCCTGGGCTGCGATGACCGTCGACGTGGTCGACGCCGTTCTGGGCGTCGTCTTCCTCGATGAAGATCGCCGACGTGGACCACACGGGGCTGTGGCTGATGTAGTCGATAATGCGCCCCACGGCCAAGTCGTTATCGGCCTGTTCCTCCTGGCCGCTCAGACCGGATTCACCGGTGTGGTCGCACATGATCCACAGCTCGCTCAACGCGGGCACCGTACCGTTCTTGACGTCATTATTGAAGTCCTGCACCCAGATGTCGACGCGGAACTGGTCGGGGATGCCCAGATCGAACTGCGGGAAGTTCTTGACGAGGTGCTGAGACACTGCCGGGAGAGAAGAGGACGCCTGGACCGTGTTCTGATAATACAACGTCGTCTCGCCCTGCGTTCCAGGTGATGCGCAATAAGGCCCGCCCTCGAAGCACTGCGAGTCTGCGTAAAACTGGCTCCAGGTCGGCTCCGCGGTCGACCCGTTCGGCTGCAGGAACGTATCGCCCTCGACGTATTCGCCGTACATCTTCACCGGCAGACCGGCGGCCGCCGCTTCCGAGAACACGAAGCCCTTACTCTGATAGGCCATCGCATCGCCCGCGTTCCCGCCTGGATAGCTGCGAATCCAGTCAGGCGATTGGATGTCGTCGGCGTAAGGCGCCATGCCCTCCTGGATCCACTGGTGACCGTCAGCCGACTGGCGGCTCGGGTCGTAGAAATTGTCCAGGAGAGGGAAGCGCGTCACGAGCGCGTGCGCGTTCGGCGAGATCGGGGTACCGCCGGCCGCGGAGCCGTCGCCGAACACGGCCAACGAGGGGTCGCCATTGCCGGCGGCCACGTCGCCCAGCATCTGATCGTAGGTGCGGTTTTCACGGACGATCACGAACACATGCTTGATCAGCGACGGACTGCCGATCTTGGCCGGAATTACGACCGGCGGGGCACTCGGGCTGCCACCGGAGGCCGACTCGATATTTTGCGTCAGATCCCAGTGGTTGTTCTGGGTAACCTCTGCAGTATACGTCGCCAAGGTCGTGCTATTCGGCACGGGGATGATGCTGACGGTACCATTGTCCTGGTGCGTGTTGTAATCGCAGACGTTCCAGTCGCACTCGAACGACTCCCGCGTGCCGATGCCCTTGTCGTTGGCGACGATGAGCAGGTTGGCCGCCTTGTCCAGCACGATCGAACCCGGCGCGTAGGCTACCGGGATCATGCCCTCGACGGGAGTCGTCGCGCCAGGACTGAGGTTGACCACCGCGATCGCGTTGGCATTGTAAAGCGCGACGTAGGCAACGCCGTTCGAAGCATCGACGGCGATCGAGGCCGGCGCGGCGCCATAGGCCGGGCCTTGGCCGGCCACTCCGATCGGCAGCCCAAGGTCGATCGTCCGCCTTACCGTGTCGGTGGCCGTGTCGATCACCGAGATGGAATCGCTATAGGTGTTGGCCACCAACAGGTCTTGTCCGTAGAACGCCATCCCGGTCGGGTGCAGACCGGTCGAGATGGTAGCGGTGACCGTCATCGAAGCCAGATCGACCACCGAAACGGTGCCGGTGATCGCGGCGCCAACCACCGGGTCGGCGACGATTTCAGTGCCGGCGGAGTAAAGCTGGAAGTCCGCATCGGTAGCGGCCCGGCCACCCTCGTTGCTGACGTAGGCGGTCGTGCCGCTGCTGTTGATCAGGATACTGTGCGGCGCGTTGCCCACACGGATCTGGGGACCCTGCGTCGGCGGGTTCAGGTTGATCTGGGTAAGCGTATCGTTATTGTTCAGCAGGGCGTAAGCGGTCGTGTCATTCAAGATCGCGACGCCGCCAGGATAAGAAGTGTAGTCATCATCGTCTGCTATGGACCAGAACAATCCGCAGGGTATGAAATAAGAGCCCGGAGGGCTGTTCGGAAAGCAGGTGATGAAGGAATTGTTCGGCGGCACGTTCACCTTGGCGTCGTCGCTCAGCAAGCCTGTGGTGGTATTGACCGCGGCGATGGTCACGTAGCTACTGTCCTGGCTGAACACCAGGTATTTGCCGTCCGCCGAATAGGTGATGCCGCCATAGCTGCCGGTCGGATCCAGTCCGAACGGGATGTAGCTCTGCAGGACAACGCCGGTGGTGGTGTCAAACACCTCGACGGCTCCGTTGCCATCGGTAGTCGACGTGCCCATGGTGAGGACGGCGGCGGTGTGCGTGGCGGGATTGGGGTTCAGCGCGACGGCCTTCGCGCGGACCCGGATGCCAAGGTCGACTTGGGTGCCGGCTGGGGTGATGACCGCGCCATCGCTGACGACCCACGAGCCGTTCGGCTGTGGGCCGACGGTGTACTTCGGGTACAGCTGGGATGGCGTGGACGGGGTGGACGGCGCGGACTGAGCGGCGGCGAACGCTGCGAAGCTCAGCCCCATCGCCAGCAGCCCGGCGAGCTGCGGCAGGCGCTTGATCCGAGAACTGTCTCGGGACGTTTTTCGGGACATTACCGTTCTCCTCCTTATGTAGGTTTTTCGGTTAAAGTCGACAGAAAACCGTTAGTCGTACGCGGAAAGGCCCCAGAAAGAGAACTGCCACGCTGTTTCGGGCCACTGGGCTGCAACTCATCGCGGGGGCCAAATGTTGTCGGATTGTGTCTGTGTTGGGAGGCCCCGAGCGAAGCGATCTTGCTCGGGCCAAGTTGCCGGCGTATATCACTTGGATTCCCCTGTTGCATCCGGTATCCACCAGCCGGTTCCTCCGGAAAAGGGGCAGCTTGGATCGCTCCTCTTTTCGGATCGTTTTGATCCTACGCGTCGTTCGCGACGCGCGTATTACATGAAAATGAAATTTGGGTTGATTAAAAGTTAAGGCGACCTGTCGCATTTTCCCCTCCGATTACGCATCGGGATTTGGAGCCGGTCACCCGTTCCCACACCACCGCAGGTACAGCGCCGTATACGGCGGTTTCAGCGGGGAAGCTAAACGCCGTCGCGGGTGGCGACGAGTTGTATGTCGCCGTCCGGTCGTTTCTCTTCCTGCAGGTGACGCCGCTGTTGAGATTGACCGAGGGATGATGCCAGGAAAGGCAGGAGGAGATTAAATGAAAGGCAGGCGTGGGTCCCGCAACGCCGTTGGTTGGAGTGATCCGTTAACTTGCGAATAAACTGCGCAGCACGAACAGCACGTTGGCGGGACGCTCCGCGAGCCGCCGCATGTACCACGGGAACCAGTAGCTGCCGTAGGCGATCAGCACGATGGACTTCCAGCCCTCGCGCGCCAGGCGGATCTGCTCCGGACGCTGGATCCCGTAGAGCATCTGAAACTCGAAGCTCGGCTTCCCGGCCCGTTGCGATTCCGCCCAATCGATGATGCGGCCGATCAGTTTCACGTCATGGGTGGCAAACGCCGCCCGCAGGCCCCGCGCGCGCGCCTCGCTGCCCGCGAGTTGCTGCGCGAGCGCAAAGAAGTTCTCATCCACGTCCGCCTTGCGCGGGAAGGCCAGCTCGGCCGGTTCGTTGTACGCTCCCTTAACCAGTCGAATGGCGCCGCCGAGCGGGATCAGGCTCTCCACGTCTTTCCGGGTACGATAGAGATAGGCCTGAACGCAGACTCCTACGTTGGGAAACTCGCCGAGCGCGCGCCGGTAAAGATCGAGCGTCGCGTCCACGTAGTTGCTGGCCTCCATGTCAATCCACACCACGCTTCCGGTGCCGGCGTGCTGGATGATGCGGCGCAGGTTCCGGTAGCACAGATCGGGGCCCAGATCGAGGCCGAGTTGGGTGGGTTTGACCGCGACTTCCGTGTTCAGACCGGTCGCGCGGATGCGGTCCAGGACCTCGAGGTAGTGCTCGGTCACATGCTCAGCTTCGACCGGGTCCTGAATGTTTTCGCCAAGGTGGGTGAAGACCGTGCCGAGGGAGGCCTTTTGCAACTCCTGCGCCGCACCCAGCGCCGCCTCCATGGTCTCGCCGGGCATGAACTTCGAGACCGCGCGACGAACAAAAGGATACCGGGTGGCGCGCTCCCGCATCCACGTGCTCTGGGAGCACGCCAGGAAAAAGCTGCGCATGAAGGCCATGAATCCTCGACGCCGATCGCAGCCAAGAAGCGGGAGCCGGCAAACTAGTGTGTCTGGCGGCCAGCTGCTGCCTTCGATTCCCCCGATTTGGCCTGAATCTCTTTGAGAACAGCCGCCAAGCTAGGCACCGTTGATCTGAGCAGCGTCAGTTGGCTCTTATGGTCTCCTGCGTATCGGATCGTGACTGAGACCTCGTCCGCCGACTCGATCACTTCGTACACAGGCCTGGCGCCGCCTTTAACGACGTGAATCTTCTCATTCACAGATTCCATCCTTCGCAGGGCAATGTCGTTCATGTTTTGGATTCCTCGTCACGTCTATGATACCAAGGCGGGCCTTTCGATGTCGCTCGGAATCTCCCGAAAAACAACGCTCGCCACGTTAAAACTGTGGAAAAGTTCCGGCTTCCAAGGCGCCGTTCGCTCCCGAAGGACGGCTCAAATTTGTCGCAGCCTATTCACACGCAACGACTTCGCCTGTCGGGATGCAAATACCGCCCCGACATTCCAAATCGGGGGCGCTTGTGGTGCGGGCATCCTGCCTGCCGCTCTCTTCGGTGATTCAGGCCGGCAGCCTGCACCACACACACTCGAAATCAGGAGGCTGCCCCGCGAGGGGCGTCTCTCGACATTAACCTTCGGCTCCAGTAGCATGTTAAGCCGTACATTCCTCGAATGTTGTTTCTGGAGGGGCCATGCTAAAGTTCGCCCGCAGGGCTGCGCTCGCTGTGACGATCCTCGGGCTTGCCGCCATGTCGCTTGGAGCCGAGGGCTCGTTCACGCTGGAGCAGGTGATGAGTTCACCTTTTCCCGGCGAATTGGTGGCAGCGCCGGCCGGCGGCCGCGTAGCCTGGGTATTTTACGCCGCCGGCGCGCGTAACATCTGGATCGCCGAGCCTGGCGGTGGGGGCCGGTACCGATCGCGCCGGCTTACGAATTACGCCGGCGACGACGGCCTGGAGGTCGCGGAGCTGGCCTGGACCCCGGACGGGCGCGCCATGGTGTACGCACGCGGCGGCGACTTCGAAAACGGCGGAACGAATCCGAACCCGGCGAGCATCCCCGAAGGGATTGAGCAAGACCTTTGGATCGTCACCCTCGACGGCGGCGCGCCGCGAAAGCTCGCCGAGGGCCGTTCCCCGGCCGTTTCGCCGCGCGGCGACGGCGTAGCCTACATCGACAAGGACCAAATCTGGTGGATCAAGCTCGAGGCCGGAGCCAAGCCGGAGCAACTGATCCACAGCAAGGGTGAAAGCGGGCAACTGCGCTGGTCGCCGGACGGCTCGCGCCTGGCATTCGTCAGCAGCCGCGAGGATCACGGCTTTGTGGGGGTCTACGATGTGGCCGGGAAGCGTGTGACCTACCTCGACCCGAGCACGGACCGCGACCTCTTTCCCGCCTGGTCCCCGGACGGCCATAGCATCGCCTTCGTGCGCATCCCCTGGTCGCACGATCAGCTTGTCTTTCAGCCCCGCCGCGACGGTCTACCCTGGTCGATTCGCGTGGCGGACGTTTCCACCGGTAAGGGCCGCGAAGTGTGGCATGCCGAAACCGGACCGGGCAGCGTGTTTCACGACATCGTCGCCGAACAACAGGTCTTCTGGGCTGCGGGCGACGCGATTGTGTTCCCATGGGAGCACACCGGCTGGACGCGTCTGTACGCCGTTCCGGCGGCGGGCGGCGCCGCCCGGCTGCTCACGCCCGGCGATGACTTCGAAGTCGAGGACGTCGCGCTCAGTCCCGACAAGCGGGAGGTCGTGTTCAACTCGAACCAGGGCGATATCGACCGGCGTCATCTCTGGAAGGAAGCTGTGGGCGCCGATCACCCCACGGAGCTGACTTCGGGCGAGGGAATTGAGTGGGCGCCCGTGGTCGCGAGCGACGGCGCCGCCGTGGTGATGCTTCATTCGGATGCGCGGAATCCCGCGCGCCCCGCCGTGCTGGCCGGATCAGCCGCGATCGCCGACCTCGCCCCCGAAACGCTGCCCGCGGACTTTCCCGCCACTCAACTCGTGACGCCGCAGCAGGTGATCCTCTCCGCCGCCGACGGCCTGCGCATTCACGGCCAACTTTTTCTGCCCAGGGACGGTGCCCCGGGCCAGCGGCATCCCGCCGTGGTCTTTTTTCACGGCGGCTCGCGGCGCCAGATGCTGCTCGGCTGGCACTACATGGGCTACTACCACAACGCCTACGCCCTCAATCAATACCTGGCCAGCCGCGGCTACGTGGTGCTCTCGGTCAACTACCGCAGCGGCATAGGCTACGGCCTCGACTTCCGCGAGGCGCTCAACTACGGCGCCGCGGGCGCGAGCGAGTTCAATGACGTGCAGGGCGCGGGCGTCTATCTGCGCAACCGCCCGGACGTGGACCCGGCCCGCATCGGCCTGTGGGGCGGATCTTATGGAGGCTACCTCACAGCGCTCGGCTTGGCGCGCGCGTCGGACCTGTTCGCCGCCGGCGTGGACTTCCACGGCGTGCACGACTGGAACCTGGAGATCCGGAACTTCCAGCCGTCTTATGATCCCGAGTCGCGGCCCGACGCCGCCCGTCTCGCCTGGGAATCGTCGCCGCTCGCTTCCATCAAGACCTGGCGCTCGCCCGTACTGCTCATTCAGGGCGACGACGATCGCAACGTTCCCTTCACTGAAATGATCCACATGGTGGAAGCGCTGCGCAAGCAGGGCGTGGACTTCCAACAACTCGTCTTTCCCGACGAGATTCACGATTTCCTGATGCACCGCACCTGGCTCGCCGGCTATCACGCGGCCTCCGACTTTCTCGATCAGCACCTGAAGAAGTGACCGCTCTTGACTACCTCTCCTGACCCCGGCCGGCAAAGTCCCGTTGCCGCCGTTCGCCCGCAGGCGCCCGCGTTGTTGCGCCGCCTCGGACTGTTTGACGCCACGATGCTCGTGATGGGCGGGATCGTGGGCTCCGGCATCTTTATCAATCCCTACGTTGTGGCCCGGCAGGTCCACACGCCGTTCCTGATCCTGGGCGCGTGGGCGACGGGTGGAGTCATTGCGCTCGGCGGCGCCTTCGTCTACGCGGAACTGGCCGCGTTGCGTCCCGAGGTCGGAGGACAATACGCATATCTACGCGAGGCATACCATCCCGGCGTCGCCTTCGTTTATGGCTGGGCTCTGCTGCTCGTGACGCAGACGGGGGGCATGGCGGCGGTGGCCGTCACCTTCGCGCGCTACTTTGTGGAATTGACGCGCGTGCCGCTCTCCGATGGCCTGGTGGCCACGCTGGCCATGGCCGCGCTTACCGCCATCAATTGCCTGGGAGTGAAGGCGGGCGCGCGCGTGCAGAGCGTCCTGATGATCCTGAAGATCGTCACGATTACGGCGCTCGTGCTCTGCGGCTGGCTGTTGTTTCGGGGCCCGCAGATCCATCTGCATCCCGCGCTCGACCGGCCCGTCTCATTGGACCTGGTCACCGCCATGGGCGCGGCTCTCACGCCGGTTCTTTTCGCCTACGGCGGCTGGCAGACCTCGTGTTTCGTCGCGGGCGAGATGATCAACCCGGCGCGCAACCTTCCGCGAGCGCTGGTGGCCGGGGTGATCGGGGTGATCGCGCTCTACCTCGCGGTCAATTGGATTTGCGTACGCGACCTCGGTCCGGCCGGGCTCGCCGCCACCACCACTCCGGCTTCGGCCGTGATGCGTCTGGCGCTCGGCGAGCGCGGAGCGGCGCTGATCGCCCTCGGCATTACTATATCGACGCTCGGATTCCTGAGCCAATCGATCCTGACCGCGCCCCGCGTTTACTTCGCCATGGCCAGGGACGGCGTGTTTTTCCGGGACGTTGCCTGGCTTCATCCCCGCACCCACGTTCCGGTCGTAGCCATCGCGCTGCAGGGCGTCTGGACCATGGTGATCGCTCTCTCCGGCCGGTACGACCAGATCCTGAACTACGTGGTTTCGACCGATTTCATCTTTTTCGGACTCTCGGCGACATGCCTCTTCGTGTTTCGCCGCCGCGAGCGGCGCGAAATCGAAGGGCTCGGTGCGCCGGCCGCTTCGGCCGCGGCGCCGCAGCGCGGCGCGCGCGTGCCCGGGCATCCGGTCACCACGGCCATGTTTGTGGCAGCATGCTGGCTGGTGGTGATCGCCACGGTTTACAAGTACCCCGCGAACAGCGCGGTGGGATTGGCGATTGTGCTCGCGGGCATTCCGGTTTATTTTCTTTGGGGACGCCGCGCATCACACACATCGTGAGGGCGCCCTGTAAAGCGTGTGTGAAACCCGTGGCTTGCGCGGCAGCGGCTCTGCCGCCCTGCTGTGCGGAGAGGCTTTGCCTTGCGGCAGGCCGTCAAAGCCGTTTCTCAGTTTTCACACACACTCTGTAGAGCTGCCTGATAGTGCATCGGGCAGGCGCAGGGGGCCCGCTTCTATAAAGGGCAAAGGAGGGTGTTCCGGTGACAACAGACGAAGGGGTTCAGGCCGGCCGCAGCCGGGCGAGATCGCCTTACATGGAATGGGCCAAGGGGCATCCGCACGTAGCCTACAACCTGTCGGCGAGCGGGATGCCTTCCTACACCCTGGCCGATTTTGTGGGCGCCGGATGGGTGAAGCTCGCAGACCTGGAACTGACCGGCCCGTCCGGTTACGGCTACCCTCCCCTGCAGCAGGCCATCGCTGACAAGGCGGGCGTGGCGCCGGAATGCGTGGTGGCGGCGGCGGGCTGCTCCATGGCGAATCAACTGGCGATGGCCGGGGCCTTCGAACCCGGCGACGAGGTGCTGATCGAGCAGCCTACCTACGAACTGCTGGTCAGCACCGCCCGATACCTTGGCGCCAGGGTCCGGCGATTCACCCGGCGATTCGAGGAGGGCTTTCGCCTGGACCCGCACGAAGTGGCGCAGGCGCTTACCCCCGAGACGCGCCTCGTGGTGATCACCAACCTGCACAATCCGAGCGGATCCCTGGCCGATGAGGCTACTCTGGGTGCCGTGGGCGAACTCGCCCGCAGCGTCGGCGCCAGGGTGCTGGTCGACGAAGTCTATCTCGAAGCGCAATACACCGCGCCCTGGCGTTCATCCTTCCACCTGGGAAATCACTTCATCGTCACGAGCAGCCTGACCAAAGCGTACGGGCTGAGCGGACTGCGCTGCGGCTGGGTGCTGGCGGAGCCTGAGCTGGCGCGCGCTTTGTGGCACATCAACGACCTGCACGGCGTTAACGCCGCGCATCCCGCCGAGATTCTCAGCACGATTGCGATGCGCCACCTGGCCGAAATCGGCGCGCCCTACCAGAAGCGGCTCGACGCCAACCGGCAGATCGCATATCAATGGCTCGACGAGCGGTCCGAGTTGCGCGTGGCACGCCAGCGGCTCGGTACCACCTTGTTCCCCAAGCTCTGGGCGGACAGCAGCGAGAGCTTCTGCCGCCTGTTGCGCGAACAATATGACGTGGGTGTCGTGCCGGGCCACTTCTTCGAAGCCCCGGCGCATTTCCGGATGTTCCTCGGCGCCGAGACCGGCGCCTTCACCGAAGCGCTCCGACGAATCGGGGACGCGCTCGATCATGGGGCGCGAGCGGCCTGACGAAGCGGACGGCGTTAGCGATCCCTCGGTGCCTCAGCGCCGTTGTTGACCGGCCAATCTGGCATGCGCAGCGCCTTCGCGGCCCATTGCACCGCGACTCGCGGAGGTGTATGGTACGACTCAGCCGGGAGATGGTCCGGCGTCGGTGATTGCGCGGATTCGCGCCGACTGAAGGGCTGCGGCTGAACTGCAATCTCAGCGCCGCAGGCTCTTCAATGCGCACTGGGAGGGCATCTATGGCAAATCCGGCGAAAGAACGCCTCACGACTCCGCTTGTGCGTGAAAACGGCGAACTGCGCACCGCTACTTGGGAGGAGGCCTTGGACCGCGCTGCCCGAGGGTTTCGCGCGGTCACGGAGAAGCACGGTCCCCAGTCGTTCGGCTTGTTCAGTTGCTCGAAGGCCACGAACGAGATGAACTACCTGGCCCAGAAATTCGCGCGCTCCGTCATCGGCAGCAACAACATCGACAGTTGCAACCGCACTTGACACGCGCCCAGCGTCGCCGGTCTGGCGGCGGTCTTTGGGGCGGGAGGCGGCACCAGCTCTTATCGCGAGATTGAGGAGACCGACCTCATTATCCTGTGGGGCTCGAACGCCCGCGAGACTCACCCCATCTACTTTCACCATCTGCTGAAGGGGGTGCGCCGCGGCGCCAGGCTCTACGTGGTCGATCCCCGGCGCACAAGCTCGGCGCGCTGGGCAGACGTGTGGCTGGGCCTCGACGTAGGGTCCGACATTGCGCTGGCGAATGCCATGGCGCGAGAGATCATCGCCGCCGGCCTCGAGAACCGGCGCTTCATCGAGAACGCCACATCGGCCTTTGAGGGCTACCGGGAGTCGGTTGAGTCCTATACCTTGGCGCGCGGGGAGAAGATCACCGGCGTGCCGGCCGAGGTGATCAGGGAATTTGCGCACGCTTATGCGCGGGCCGATCGCGCCCAGCTCTGCTGGACCCTGGGGATTACCGAACACCACAACGCGGTGGACAACGTGCTGGCGCTGATCAACCTCGCGCTGCTTACGGGCCACGTGGGCCGTTACGGCTCCGGGGTGAATCCGCTGCGCGGGCAGAACAACGTCCAGGGCGGCGGCGACATGGGCGCGTTGCCCGATCGCCTGCCGGGCTTTCAGCATGTGGAGAACGACGAGTTGCGCGCGAAATTCGAGCGTGCCTGGGGCGCGAAGATTCCGCCGAAGCGCGGCTGGCATCTGAGCGGCATGTTCCATGCCATGGAAGAAGGGGATCTGCAGGCGCTCTACGTGATCGGCGAAAATCCGCTGCATTCGGAGGCTGACCAGAACCGCGCGGAGCGTCTGTTGAAGGGCCTCGAATGCCTCGTGGTGCAGGACGTTTTGCTCACGCCCACGGCCGAGATGGCGGACGTGGTGTTGCCCGCCGCGGCCGGATGGTGCGAAACAGACGGCACGGTGACCAGCAGCGAGCGCCGCGTGCAACGAGTGCGCAAGGCGATGGACCCTCCGGCCGGGGCGCGTAACGACATGGCGATTCTCTCCGACCTGGCGCAGCGCCTGGGACACGGTTGGGGCCAGCCCAGCGCGGAAGAGGTCTGGAATGAAGTGAGGCTATTGAGCCCCATGCACGGCGGGATGAGCTACGCCCGCCTGGAGGCTTTGGGCGGCATCCAGTGGCCTTGCTATGACGAATCGCATCCCGGCGAGCTCTTTCTTCACGGCCGCCTATGGCAGGAACCCGTCGTGGGACCGCGGGCGCAATTCAGCGTGGTGGAGTTCGATCCGCCCGTCGATGCGCTGGACGAAGACTTCCCTTTGCGCCTGACCACCGGGCGCCATCTGGAGTCGTTCAATACCGGAGTTCAGACTGCGCGCTACAGCTCGCCGCTGCGTGCGCCGGAAATGCTCGCCCTTTCGCCCGAGGACGGCGCACGGTACGGCGTGAGTGATGGAGAGCGCGTCCGAGTCAGCTCACGCCGCGGGTCGGCGGAGGCGCCGGTCCGCCTGGATGATTCGCTGCGGCCTGGCCTGGCGTTCTTGAGCATGCATTTTCCGGACCAGGTGGCCACGAACCTGCTCACCATCGACGCCACGGATCCGAAGTCCGGCACGGCGGAATTCAAAGCCACCGCAATCCGCGTCGAGAAACTGCGTGCTCCCGATGCGATGGCAAGCCGGGTGTAGGAAGCGCAATGGCGCCGCGTCTCGCGATGGCAGCGTTCCCGGGCGCTGAACGGGACGAGGGACTTGGTGGATATTCACTTCAACCATGGCGATGTGACTCCCGAGGAACGCCAGGCGGTTGACTGCATCCTCGGCGAGCCTGAATCCGGCTGGAGAGGCGGGCCGCGGAATGCGGACCGCGACGGCCATGCTGCGCTCGGCGAAGGCGGCGCAGGCGCGCGGCGCCATCTGCTTCTGCCCGTGCTGCACGCCGTCCAGGCGCGCATGGGGTGGATTACACCGAGCGCGCTCAACTACGCTTGCCAGCGGCTCGGCCTTCCGCCCGCCGAGGCCTACGGAGTTGCGAGCTTCTACGGTTTGTTTTCGGTGTCGCCTCGCCCTCTTCGAGTGCTGCACATCTGCGACGACATCGCGTGTCTCACGCAGGGAGCGGAGGAACTCTGCGCCCGCGTGGAACAAGCGCTGGGCCCGCCCGGGTCTGCCACCGTCGACGGTCAGGCGACCTGGTACAGGAGCGCGTGCCTCGGAATGTGCGAGCGCGCGCCCGCTGCGCTTCTCTCGGTCTCGGGCGAACGGCCGTATGAAAAGGTATTGGCGCCGGCGAGCGCGGCGATGGTCTCGAAGGCTCTCGCCGCGGACGCGATCGACGCAGCGGGAGAGCCGCCGGATCACTTTGACGCTGCGGTTTCCGTCCCTCAAACAAGCCTGCCCTCAGCGTCCAACCTGATGTTGTTGCGCCGCATGGGCTCGGCGGATGCGGAGAGCATCGACGACTATCGGGCGCAGGGGGGCTACGAAGCGCTGCGCCGCGCTCTGCTATTGGGCCGGGGCTGGGTGACCCAGGAAGTGGCGGCGGCGCGGCTGGTAGGGCGCGGCGG
>Ga0210398_10000323_pt1 | contig 56754 bp, 48 predicted proteins | sample IncBWC4OmetaG_FD_161047 | JGI IMG/M metagenome (GOLD analysis project Ga0210398, IMG submission 161047) | Forest soil microbial communities from Barre Woods Harvard Forest LTER site, Petersham, Massachusetts, United States - Inc-BW-C-4-O | ecosystem: Environmental > Terrestrial > Soil >...
CAGCAGACCCGCGAGCAGCTTGCCCTCTAACTCGTCCAGCGCCATCGCCTTGAGGGCCTGATACGACGAGTATGACGGGCCGCGGCTCGAGTTGTACCTGCCGTAGGCGTCAACGATTTGCGCGATCATCGCCAGCAGCCGCTCATCCATGTCAGCGAGGTCGGCATTGTCGGTGAGCAGATCCAGCAGCATCTGCCGCATCGCCTCGACGTCGTCCGGCGGCAACTGGATCTCGGGATCGGCCTCGGCCTCTTCTGTCACCACCGAACGTGCACCCAGCGCGGCGGGCCACCACAGGTCGAACATCGCGTCGTAGGTCTCACGGTGCTCAGGCCTGCGTAGCACCGCACAAGCGAGGCCCTCGCGCAGCACCTCCCGGTCACCGAGACCAAGGACCGCCATCACCCTGCCGGCATCCACCGTCTCCGAGGGGCCAACCGAAATACCTTGTCCGCGAAGTGCTTCGACAAATCCCACCAGGTGACCCGGTAGGCCGTGCGGGGCAAGCGGATGGCTGGGACGAACGCGGCGGACGGCCATCAATCCCCCTAGTTCAGCCGAAGTTCGCCGGTGGCGCGTTGGTGATCGGACTGATGTTTGAGCACCACGCCCAGTGTGGCGGCGATGGTCGCGTCGTCGATGGTGTCCATGCCCAGCGCCAGCACCGTGCGTCCCCAGTCTATGGTCTCGGCCACCGACGGCAGCTTCTTGAGCTGCATCCCGCGTAGCACCCCGATGATCCGCACCAACTCATCGGCGATGTGTCCGGGCAGTTCGGGGACGCGGGACAGCAGGATGCGGCGTTCCAGCTCGGGGCTGGGAAAGTCGATGTGCAGAAAGAGGCAACGGCGTTTGAGCGCCTCGGACAGCTCGCGGGTGGCGTTGGAGGTCAGCACCACGAACGGCGCGCGTTCGGCGGTGATGGTGCCCAGCTCGGGGACCGTCACCGCAAAGTCGGAGAGCACTTCCAGCAGCAGACCCTCGATTTCGATGTCGGCCTTATCGGTTTCGTCGATCAGCAGCACGGTGGGCTCGGTACGCCGGATCGCGGTCAGCAGCGGCCGGGACAGCAGAAACTCCTCGCTGAACACGTCCATCTTGGTCTGGTCCCAGTCCCCGGACCCGGCCTGAATACGAAGTATCTGCTTGGCGTGGTTCCACTCGTAGAGCGCGCGGGCCTCGTCGACGCCTTCGTAGCACTGCAGGCGAACCAAACCGGATTCGGTGGCCTGCGCCACAGCGCGGGCCAGTTCGGTCTTGCCGACCCCGGCAGGTCCTTCCACCAGCAGCGGCTTGCCGAGCCGATCGGCGAGGAAAACCGCAGTGGCGGTGGCAGTATCGACCAGATAGCCGGTTTCAGCCAGTCGCCGCTCGACCTCGTCGATATCGGCGAACAGCGGGACCGGCCGCGCGGGCACACTCACTTTTGTTGTCTCCTCAGCATTCAGGCCGGGCGAGTCTGGCCGTCTCCCCAGACGATCCACTTGGTGGAGGTCAATTCCGGCAGTCCCATCGGACCGCGGGCGTGCAGCTTCTGAGTGGAGATGCCGATCTCGGCGCCGAACCCGAACTGCTCACCGTCGGTGAAGCTCGTCGATGCGTTGACCATCACCGCGGCCGCGTCGACTCCCTCGGTGAACCGTTGGGCGGCAGCCATATTGGTGGTAACGATGGCCTCAGTGTGTCCCGTGCCGTATTCGTTGATGTGCGCGATCGCCGCGTCGACACCATCGACAACGGTGACGGCGATCTCCAGCGCCAAGTATTCGCGGCGCAAGTGGGCCTCATCGGGGTCGAGATGCACCTTTACGCCGGCGTCTTGCAGCGCACCGATCAGCCGCGGCAAGGCCCGGCTGGCGATCGCGGCGTCGACCAGTAACGTCTCGGCGGCGTTGCAGACGCTGGGCCGGCGGGTCTTGGAGTTGAGCAGAATCCGCTCGGCCATCTCGAGGTCGGCGGCATCGTGCACGTAGACGTGGCAGTTGCCGACACCCGTCTCGATGGTCGGCACTTGGGCGTCACGGACGACGGCGTCGATCAGGCCGGCTCCCCCGCGCGGGATCACCACGTCGACCAGGCCCCGGGCCTGGATCAAGTGCGTGACGGTGGAGCGGTCGGCGGCCGAGAGCAGCTGGACGGCGTCGGCGGGCAGGTCCTCCCCCTTCAGCGCGGCGCGCAACACGGAAACGAGCGCCTCGTTGGACTTCGCCGCGGACGCACTACCACGCAGCAGCGCGGCGTTGCCGGACTTGAGCGCCAAACCGAACGCGTCGACGGTGACGTTGGGCCGGCCCTCGTAGACGATCCCGATCACCCCGAGCGGAACCCGCTGCTGGCGCAGCGCCAACCCGTTGGGCAGGGTATAGCCGCGCAGCACCTCTCCCACCGGATCGGGCAGTCCGGCGACTTGCCGCAGGCCGGCGGCGATTCCCTGGACGCGCTTCGGGTCCAATGCCAACCGGTCGATCATGGCGGTCGGTGTCTCCGCCGACCGCGCCGCGTTCAGATCTTCGGCGTTAGCCGCCAAAATACGGTCGGTGTTGGCCACGATTGCTTCCGCGGCGACACATAGCGCCTGGTCCTTGGCGACCGTCGGCAATGAGGCCAGCACGCGGGCGGCGACCCGCGCCCGGCGGGCGGCGTGGTGCACCTGTTGGCGCAAGTCGGGAGCCGACGGAGCATGCACACTCATTAACTCAGGGTATCGAGCTTCCTACGGCCCGGTTGACACGGCCCGGTCGACCGGGCCGTGCCACCCATCGGAACGCGCTAGATGGCGGCTGAAATCTCGTCGAGCATCGCAACTCCGGCGTTAGCGGCCACCGCGGTTCAGAGTGGCACGAAGTCGCCGGCGAACCATGCGGTGGTCACCGTGTGGGTTTGGGGCGGCGGGAAGTCTCGCGTGGGGGATCCGAGTTGGCCGATTTTGACGGTCCATGCCGGCAGGGAACGGTCGATCCCGGCGGTGTCGCCCTGACTGGGCAACACGAGGACGGCGAGGTTCGCATTGGCCGCGCCACACATGTAGGCCCCAACATAGCCGTCTTGGCGTCCGCCCCAGGCGCCTCCGTTGCGCAAACGGCACTGGGTGTCGTCGTCGAGAAGCAGCGCAAAGGGTTGCGGTGCGGCGACGGGCCGAACTTGTGCCAGGGAATCGTTATAGCTCACCCGATGTAGCTCTTTGCCCCAGGGATCGTCCCCGCACAGTAGGGATCCCGGTGTTGACGGCCAGCACACGTCAGCGCTGGCGGCACTCGGTGAGCAGGAGTAGATGTCGTCGGCCACCGCCGCCGGAGACGGTGTGGTGCAGTCGGCTACGTTGTCGCCATTGCCTTGCGAAGGTGCCACTCGGTAGCCATTGATCGGTTCTCCATTCGGACCGACAGGCACCGCGGTGATCACTTGCGTGGCCCGGGGTTCGGCGCCGACCCATCCGGCCGCTGCCAGTGTGGCAACTGCAATCACAACGATCGGCACAACGACGCGCGACGCGATCGCCGTCACGATCCTGAGCTGCGAAGGCGCTCGGGGGATCTGGCCGCGGCTGATTCCTTTCGCCGGTCCTCGATGATGCGGCCCAGCTCCTGAAGCAGTAACGGTGACCGCATCACGAGATCTTCGATGTGCTCGCGATCGATCTCCAGCGCAGTCAACTCTTCCAGCGCATAGGCCGAAGTGAGACTTGGTTGACGGGTCAGTGTGGTCAGCCCGAAGAATGAACCTGGTTCCAGCACGCTGAGTGACAGGACAGAACCGTCGTCGGCGACGGTAGTGAGCCGGACGCATCCGCGGATCAGAAATGTCATCGCGGTGGGCACTTCCCCAGCGAATTGCACGACTTCGTCGGTGCCGTATCGAACGATTCTCGCGTGCGAGGTCAGGGACTGTTGATCGGTGAGACTCAACCGCAATGCTGGTGCCACGACAGTTCGCATCGCCAGCTGTACCCGGGCCGGGGTGGAGAAGTCGTCGTCGGCGCCATCCAAGTGCAGACCCTCACGCCGCGCCGCGTACCAGATCCACCGCAGGAACGTCGTCCGCGCCGCGCCGTCCTCGGCGGGCGACTTCAACGCGATGGTGACGCGGTACTCGCCGCTACCGGCCGCCACCGCGGTCGGTGTGCTGTCTGCCTTGCATTGCGGCAGTGTGCCGGCGACCCGCGACAGCAGACGCCGCACCCGGTCGGGCGGATCGGCCACCGAGAATGTTGTCGTTATCGCCAACTGGTGTGCGCCGGGCGGACGACTGAGATTCGTGAACGAGGTGGCGGCGAGTACCGAATTCGGTGTGATCTGCAGTCCGCGGTCGGTTTGGATGTGAACGGCGCGCCAGTTCGCTTCCACGATGCGTCCCCGCGCCGACGGCGTGTCCAGCCAGTCGCCGATGCGGAAGGGCTGCTCGAACAACATGAATAGGCCCGACACGATTTGGCCGACGGAGTTCTGCAACATCAGGCCGATGACCACCGACGTAACGCCGAGCGCGGTGAACAGGCCACCGACACGCACTCCCCAGACGTAGGAGAAGATCAGCGCCAGCCCAACGGCGATCAGCAAAAGCCGCGTCACGTCGCGAAATATCGTCGGCACCCGCTCACGCCACGAGCCCGGCGGGGCCCCTTCGAACATCGTGGCGTTCAGCCCGGACAAAACCAGCACCAGTACTAAGAAGCCGAACACCGTCGCGAGCATCCGCACCGAAGTGATCTGCGCCGGAACCTGCGCCACCTTGACCAACAGCACCAACAGCCCGGTCAGCGGCACCAGATAGCTGCGCAGCAGGTTAACTGGTCGGGCTAGCGCGCTCTGCCTGCGAGCGAGCGCGTGGTGTAATTCGGTGAGACCGATCAATGTGACGGGCAGTCCGATGGTCAGCCCGACGGCCCAGTAAAACCAGCCTGTGTCAAAGATTTTCACTTGCGTTCCGCCAACCGCCAGATCGGCTGCTCCGAGCCGCCAACCGTGATGCTGCCCGCGGGCGTGAACTGCCGAATGTCACGCATCACCTCGTATACCTCCGAGGTGACGTAGACCCCCGACTCCGTCGCACCGGTATGCATCTGATGGGCCAGATTTACCGCGGCGCCCCACATGTCGTAAATAACGCTGGCCCCACCGACAAGTCCACTGATGACGTGACCAGTGTTGACGCCGGCCCGAATGCTGAGGTGGTGGCCCGTCCGGCTGTTGAATCGCTCGATGATCCGTTGCATCTCCACGGCGAAGTCGATGGTTCGGGGGACGCTGTCCAACCGCGGAACATTCAACCCGCAGCTGGCGAGGTAGCCATTGTGTACGGTCCGAACCGGTTCAACGCCAAGGCTTTCCGCCGCCGAATCGAGTTCCCGGGCCAGCTCGTCGACAATCCCTACCATTTCGTCACCGGAGAGCTCGTTGGAGATGTCGTCGAGGCCGACGATGTCGGCGAAGATGACAGCGACGTCCTGGTGCTCTTGCGAAATGGTCTGCTCGCCTTCGCGATAGCGCCGCACCACCGACTCGGGCATCAACGACAGCAGCAGACGGTCGTTTTCGTTGCGTTGTTCGGTGAGCAGTTCTTCTTTGATCGCCAGATTCCGGCTCATCTCGTTGAAAGCAACAGTCAGATCGCCGATCTCGTCACGCGACGTCAGCGGTATCATGACGTCGTAATTACCTGCGCTGATTTCCTGCGCGCCGGCTTGCAGCCGCCGGAGCGGCCGCACGAATATCTGAGCAACCAGCATCGCGGCCACGCAGATCATGAAAACCAATGCCGCGGTGGTCAATACCAGTGTCCGGGTGAATGACCCGATCCGGCCGTAAGCTTCAGCGCTGTCCCTGGTCGCCAAGATCGACCAGCGCAGATCCGAATTCGGCACGTTCAACGGGGCGTAGGCGGCGAGTTCCTTGTCTCCCAGGTAGCCGGTATCGACAACCGTCCCGCTCTGCCCCCGCTGGGCGGCATGAAGCGCTTCGGTCGCCACGGGCTGGACCAGCGTCGTGCCGTGCCACCTGATCGCTTTGTCGACAATGTCGGGTGGGGTCCCTGCTGCCTCGGCCTCGCGCCGGTACTTATCCGGGTCCTCCAGGAACAACCGCGAGTCCGAACGCATGAGCTTGTCCGGACCGGCCAAATACGTCTCCGCTGTCTCCCCCATGCCGGCGGGTTCCCAGTGCTTGTCGGCGGTCATGATCCGGTTGACCTTCGAGATCGGTAACGGCAGCGCTAGCACCCCCTCCGTCTTGCCCGCCGAATTGATCGGCGACACCAGCCATGCGATGGGCGCCCCCAGTGCAGGCTGGAACGGCTGGAAGTCGGTGATCCACACGAAGTCCACGGAATCGGCAGCCATCGCCTTTTCGTAGGCGCCGCGCAGGTTGGACTCGCGATACGGACCGGTCAAGATATTGGTGCCCAGCACGGGACCTTTGTTCACGCTGTAAACCAGATTGCCCCGAGCGTCGAGCAGCATGGCATCCCGGTATTCGAAGCGGGTCGCGATCTCGCGAAAGTAGTTGTTGAAGCGGGCATTTGCGGCCGACCATGCGCTACCGTCACCCGCGTCGTTGAGCGGAGTTGAGGCTCCGTGCGACGGGATGGTGTAGTGGAGTTGAAGATACTTCTGCGCGTTGTTATCGGGCAGCACTGCGCCGAGCCTCAGGGTCTCGCCGGTTGCCCGCGCGATCGGTTTGATCAGCTTGTCGTCGTAGAAGTTCACCAGCGACTGCTGTTGGCCGGGGTCGATCGGCGCGTTGGCCAGTTGGTCGAAGCCGTCGGTGAACGCCTGAACCGCCTCGACGACGGTCGATCCGCTGCTGTACACAATCAGCGAGTCCGTCAGGTCCGCGAACAACATCTCCATCGCCCGCTTCTGTCCCTCACGCAGCTGGACCATTCGTTCAGCGGCAGCGGGCAACAGGGCACGACGGCCAGAGAAGTACTCGACGACACAGATGACCGCCAACGACGCGAGGCTGGAAACCAGCAGCATCACGATGATCTTCGACTGGATGCTGAACCGTGCCAGCGCCCGCCGATGTCGCCTGCGCGGACCGGCCGGAACCGTTTGGTCTTCCGGTACCGGATCAGTTGAGCGCCGCGGCGTCAATCGGCTTCCTTTCGCTGTCTGATGGCCCTGCTCCTCACCGGGCCGTACCGGCCCGCATCGTCGCAGAGCGGCGACGGGCGTTGAAAGCCCAGATCACGCAGCAGCGTAGCGCTAATGGCCTACTGACATCGGATTTGCCGAAAACCGTTATCAACGCACCATTGTGCAACCGGGTGCGACTCCATACCGTCGGCGTAATGACACGCGTATGCGTGGTGGGCAGCGTGAACATGGACATGGGGTTCGGCGTCGAGACGCTGCCCCACCCGGGCGAGACGGTGCTGGCGGCGTCGTTTCGATCGACACCCGGCGGTAAGGGCGCTAATCAGGCGGTCGCGGCAGCACGCGCCGGTGCGCAGGTGCAGTTCGTCGGCGCCGTGGGTGACGACTCGGCGGCCGACGCACTGCGCGCGCACTTGACCGCGAACGATGTGGGCACCGACGGACTCATTACCGTGCCCGGCCCGAGCGGCCGCGCAGTCGTCGTGGTCGACTCCACCGGCGAGAACCTCATCATCGTCGCGGCCGGCGCCAATGGTGGCCTGGCGCTGGACTCCGCCTTGCGGCGCGAGCTTGTCGCCGACTGCGATGTGCTGTTGCTGCAGTTGGAGATTCCGGTCCCGACGGCGACAGTAGCCGCCCGCGAAGCCCACTCGGCCGGAGCGACCGTCATCGTCAATGCCTCACCGTCCGGCGGCGATCCCGACGAGCTGGCCGAACTGGCCCGGCTGACGGATGTGGTGGTGGTCAACGAAGCCGAAGCCGCGCACTGGGTTTGGCCGGTCCCGCACCGGGTGATCACCCGCGGGGCCCGCGGCGCCAGCTATGCCGGCGGCGGTGGGGAGTTGACCGTCGCGGCGCCGGCCGTGGCGGTGGTAGACACGTCCGGCGCCGGCGACGTGTTTGCCGGCGTGCTGGCCGCGGGCTGGGCCAACGGCCACGACCACGCGTTGCGTCGCGCCTGTGCCGCCGGCGCGCTGGCGACGCTGGTGCCCGGCGCCGGGGACTGCGCACCGTATGACGAGGCGATCGAGGACGCGACCATGCCCGACTGATGGAATAAGGAACCGGATGGATCGCGCCGCAAAGGAGAGACGCAATGTCGCCAACCTCTGGAGAGCCCCGCGACAATGGCGGCCCACGCCCGCCCGAAGGCGACTGGCTCGGAACGCCCTACTTGACGTTTCGGCGCGAGGGGCCGTTCGCGATCGTGACGCTGGACCGCCCGGAAGCCCGCAATGCGATGACACCGGCCATGTACTTCGGCATCCGCTACGCCGTCTCGCGGGTTAACGGGGACGCGGATCTGGCGGGGTTGCTCATCACCGGAACCGGTGACGTGTTCGCGCCGGGCGGTGACCTGGGCGGCGGTGGAGCCGACAACTGGATGCGATGGGGATCGGCGCTGTCGATGGATGTGACACCGTTCGACACGCTGCGTAAGTCGGCCAAGCCGGTGGTTTCCGCAGTCAACGGCCTGTGCCAACCCGCGATCTGATGCTGACCGGGCGGACGCTGACGGCGCCGGAAGCCCTCGAGTGGGGAATGGTCGCGCGGATGGTGCCGCACGACGAACTGGTGGCTGCCGCCAAGGAGGTGCTGGCGCAATGTTGCCGTACCGCACCGGGGGCGCGACGGGTTGTCAAGTCCAGCCTGGATAACTACCTCGGCCTCTACGACCGCATCGGGATGGAAGCCAGCATCGAGAGCGCCGAGGCCGTCGAGGGCTTGGTGGCGTTCCGGGAGCGCCGGTCCCCGAACTGGGTGCATCCCGACTTGCGCGTCGACGGACGGCTGTGACGATGTCACCCATTTCCGCTGCGGTGGTCGCTTTGGTACTGCTCGCGGTGTTCGGTCTGCTCGGATTCGTTTGGCGCACTTGGCTTCAACGTCGGCGAACCGGATCGACCGGGTTTCGCGGTATCGGCGGCAGCATTGGTTCAGCGGAATGGGTTGCCGGGCTGGGCTTTGTCACATCGTTGGTCGTTGCGGTGGTCGGCCCGGTGCTGCAGCTGTCGGGGGTCATCACTGCCCTGCCCGTTCTACACGCCGACGGGATTCAGATCGCGGGAATCATGTTGGCGCTGCTGGGGATCGTGTTAACCGTGCGGGCGCAGCTCGACATGGGGGACTCCTGGCGCGTCGGTGTGGACGAGAACGAATCGACCGCGCTGGTGCACACCGGCATGTTCGGACGGGTGCGTAACCCGATCTACACTGCGATGCTCACATTCGACGTCGGCATCGCGCTGCTGACACCGAATGTTGTGACGATCACCGGGTTGATCCTGGCGGTCGCTGCGCTTGAGCTGCAGGTGCGCCGGGTCGAGGAGCCGTATCTGCTGGGCAAACACGGCGAGGTCTACCGCGGCTATACGGCCAGTGTCGGCCGGTTCATCCCCGGCGTCGGGCTGCTGCGTTAGCTTGAGCCGCGCCGCACGTCATGGGCGATCGCCAGACCCTCGCCGGTTTCCAACTCGGGGGCGGCCTGGGTCATCAGCACACGACTGCGATTGGGCGAGAGCAGGATCGACACATAGTGATGCGGTAAACCCGCCACGAACGCGACACGGTTGATCCGCAGCAACGCTGAACCAATGGCGGTGTTGAGCAGCTGCGCATTGCGCGGACCCGCGATTTCGGCGGTGATCTCATGCTGCATCCGGTCGACGACAACACCCGAGCCGGCCAGTAGCCCGTAAAGCGGCTGACGCTGTAAAGCCGTGGTGCTCAAGGCGACCGCCAGGCTCTCCGGCAACCAGGCTTCGGTGACCATCAACGGCTCTTTGGTCCTGCGCTCTCGGCGTACCCGCAGGATGTGCAACATCGGCCCGGATGTTCCAAGCGCTTCGCCGATCTGGCGCGGCGGCGTGCGAATGTCGCTCTCCACCACGTCGATGGCGGTCTGAAATTGAGCTTGACGCAAACCGTCCATATAGGAGCCGGTAGCTGCCACCGCGTCGGAGGCAGCACGTCCACGGACGAATGATCCGACGCCCTGCCGGCGTTCGATGTAGCCCTGCTCGGCCAGGTCGGCCAGTGCCCGTCGCACCGTGATACGAGACACCCCGAACTGATCGCAGAGTGCCTGCTCGGTGGGCAGCGCATCGCCGGGGGCCAGCGCGCCCCGGGCGATCTCGTCATGCAACACCAGGAACAGCTGACGATGTAGCGGCACTCCGGCGCCAACGGTCACCGGCCCGACCGCACCGCTGGTCTCCTGCATGAGGACCAATGTTTTCACACTCCCTTGCCGAATCGACTCATATTTGTTATATCTGTATAACAACCATACAACACGGATGGAGGGCCGACAATGACCGCGGTACAGCCGACCGCCGCCACCGATCCGGACGGACCGACCGGAAAGCTGGCCACCTGGGTGGCGAACCTCACGCTCGACGACGTGCCCCAAGACGTTGTCGAGCGGGCCAAACACCTGCTGCTCGACGGCGTTGGTTGCGCACTCATCGGTTCTCAACTGCCCTGGTCGCGGGTGGCCACCAGCGCTGTCCTGGATCTGGAGAACAAGGGCGACGTCGTGGTGATCGGCACCGGACAGTCCACCAGCGGACCGGCGGCGGCGGTGCTCAACGGCACCTTCATCCAGGGATTCGAGCTCGACGACTTCCACCCCATCGCACCGGTGCACAGCTGCTCGCTGGTGATTCCCGCGCTGCTGTCGACGGTGGCCGCGCAGTCGGGAGCCACAACCGGCGTGGACTTTCTGGCTGGGGCGATCGCCGGTTTCGAGGTCGGACCGCGCGTCGGCTACACCCTGCACGGCACACAGATGCTCGACCGCGGCTGGCACTCGGGACCGGTGTTCGGCACTCACTCTGCGGCAATGGCATCCGGCAAGCTGCGCGGGCTGTCGCCGGCACAGCTCGAGGATGCCCTCGGGCTTGCAGGCACTCAGTCCGCGGGGTTGATGGCCGCCCAGTACGAGGCGATGAGCAAGCGCATGCACCATGGGTTCGCCGCCCGCAACGGCTTCTACGCCGCCGGACTGGCCGCGGCGAATTACACCGGCATCAAGCGAGTCTTTGAGCGCGAATACGGTGGCTTCCTCAGCGTTTTCGGCGAGGGCCACCAACCCGACGCGTCATTGCTGACCGAGCAACTCGGTGCGCGGTGGGAGACCAGCATCATCATGGTCAAGTCCTACGCGGTCATGGGCGGCCTGCACGGAGCCGTCGACGCGGCTCGGCAATTGCGGCAATCGGTTGCGCCCGAGGATATCTCGAAGGTCGACATCACGGTCGGCGAGACCGTGTACAAGCACGGCTGGTGGAAACCCGACCGGCCGTTGACCGCGATCGGCGCCCAGATGAACATCGGCTACGCGACCGCCGCGGCACTGCTGGACGGTAACGCGCTGCCCGAGCAGTTCACCCCTGCGCGCCTGGACGCCGACGACATCTGGTCGCTGATCGACGCCACCGAGGTGCATCTGGACGAGTCACTGGCCGAAGCCCCGCTGACCGAACGGTTCCGCACCGACCTCGTGGTGACCACCCGGGACGGCGGCGTGCATCAGGTTCGGGTCGTCGCACCCCATGGCGCGCCGTGGGACCCGGTCAGCAACGAAGAGCTGGTGACCAAGTTCCATGCCCTAGCCGACCGCGTCACGAGCCGCCAGCGCGCCGAAGCCATCGAACGTGCGGTGGTCGGTCTCGAGAACCTCGACGACGTCGCCGGCCTCATCGATCTGCTGGCCCCGCCGGTCGCGGGCGCACTGGATTGAAAGGACAACAGATGGCCACGACACCGGCCCGTCAGAAATTGCGCGACATGCTCGATGCCGGCGAACTTATCGTCGCTCCAGGTGTTTTCGACGGGGTAACAGCACATCTGGCCCGGCGCACCGGCCAGCCGGCCGCATATATGACCGGCGCCGGCGTGGCAGCCTCAGGGTTCGGCCTGCCGGATATCGGGCTGGTCACCGCCACCGAGATGGCAGAACGCGCCCGGATGATGGCCGGCGTGCTCGGCGACGTTCCGCTGATCGCCGACGCTGACACCGGCTACGGCGCGCCGATGAATGTCGTGCGCACCGTCCGCCTCTACGAGCAGGCAGGCGTCGCCGCAATCCAATTGGAGGACCAGGCATTCCCGAAACGCTGCGGACACCTGGCCGACAAGCACGTGATCGACGCTGCCGAGTTCGAACAAACTTTGGCCGCCGCGCTCGACACCCGCAGTGACGACCACCTGCTCGTCGTCGCACGGACCGACGCGCGTGCCCCGCTCGGATTGGAGGCCGCGATCGAGCGGGCGAATCGGTACGCTCAGGCGGGCGCGGACGTCATCTTCGTCGAGGCCCCGCAGAGCGTCGAGGAGATCGAACGCATCGCCCGCGATGTCGAGGCTCCGTTGCTGATCAATCTGGTGCTCGGCGGAATGACACCGCTGGAGTCGGCGACACGATTGCAAGAGCTGGGTTACGCCATCGCCATTCATCCCAGCAATCCGCTCGCTCGCGCGGTTCTCGGCATGCTGGAGGGCCTGTGTGAGCTCAACGGTGGCAACGTCGCCGACTACCTACCCACCCGGCCCGCCGAGTTCTTCAACCTGGTCGGGATGGCGGAGTGGCTTGCCCTGGACGTCAAATACGCACGCATGGAGGAGCACCCATGAGCATGACCGTCATCGAGAAGATCTTCGCCCGCAAGGCCGGCGTGAAAAACGTGTCCGTGGGCGAGACCGTCGTCGTCGACGTCGACATGACGGTGCTGATCGACCTGCAGTTCGCGACGATGTGGATCGAGCCGCTGCGAATTCACGACCCGGACAAGCTGGCGATCGTCATGGACCACGCGGTACCCGCACCGACCATCAAAGACGCTGCCGGCGGCCCGCGTGCCCGCAAGTTCGCTGCCGAGTTCGGCATCGAGCGCTTCTATGACGTCGGCAGACACGGCATTTGCCACCAAGTCATCGCCGAGAACGGACTGGCCCGTCCCGGAGAAATATTGGCCTGCACCGACTCCCACACCTGCGCGGCCGGCGCCTACAACACCGCCGCCCGCGGCTTGGGCCCCGCCGAGGTGTATTCGATCATGTGCACCGGCCGCACCTGGTTTCAGGTCGCGCCGACGATCCGCTACCAGCTCGAGGGCGTCAAGCCCGACACGGTGAGCGGCAAGGACATCTTTTTGCACATCGCCAACGAGTACGGCGACGCCGCGAACCTGAACCTGGAGTTCGGCGGCCCCGGGCTGGCCAGCATCCCGATGCACGACCGTCGCACCATCGCCACCCAGGGCGCCGAGGTATCGGCCGATTTCAGCACGTTCGAGCCCGACGAGATGCTGACGTCGTTCCTGCAGGAGCGCGGCGTCACCGGATATGAGACTGCCGCACCGGATCCCGATGCGACCTACCGCGAGGTGCGGCATGTGGACCTGGCCGCTCTGGAACCCTACGTGGCCCGGCCCGGCACCGTGAGCCGCAACGGTCTGCCGGTCTCGCAGTTGGGCAGGCAGAAGATCGATCAGGCTTTCATCGGCTCGTGCGCCAACGGCCAACTCGAGGATCTTGAGATCGCCGCGGGCGTGTTGCGCGGCAAGACTGTTGCGGCCGGCGTTCGGCTGCTCGTGACTCCGGCGTCACAAGCCGTCTATCGCGAGGCGATGCGGCGCGGCTACCTGCAGGACCTCGCCGACGCAGGCGCGGTGATCACCAACTCCACCTGCGGCGCGTGCTTCGGCTACCACATGGGCGTGGTAGGACCCGGCGAAGTCTGCCTGACGTCGAGCACCCGGAACTTCACCGGCCGCATGGGCAGCCCCGAGGCGCAGATCTTCATGGCCTCACCGGCAACCGTTGCCGCGTCAGCGATCACCGGCTACATCACCGAAGCGAGGAGTACGACCTCATGACGCTCACCATCACCGGCAAGGTCTGGGTGTTCGGCGACGACCTGAACACCGACGCCATGTACCCGGCCTTCGCCATGAAGATGGATCCCCCGGAGGCAGCCAAGCACATCTTCTACGAGGTACGCCCCGGGTGGACCGACCAGGTTTCCGCCGGCGACATCGTGGTTGCGGGCAAGAACTTCGGGTTGGGGTCGTCGCGACCGGTCGCGGCGCTGTTCACCGAGCTCGGCGTCGCCGGACTTATCGCCGAGGAATTCAATTCACTGTTCTTCCGCAATGCCGTCAACGCCGGGCTGCCCGCGATGACGATTCCCGACGCCACCACCGTGTTTCACGAGGGCGACACGGGCACCTTCGATCTCGACACCGGCGAATGGCGCAACGACACAACCGGGGCGTCGGGGTCGGTACCCAAGCTGCCCGACCTCATTCTCGAGATCATCGCCAGCGGAGGCGTATTGCCCCGGTTGGCCGCGCAGGGTTATCTGCCTGCCGAATTGGGTGACGTGCTGCGGTCCAGCACGGTGGCGATCCGCGGTGAGGGAAGCGGGGCATGACGGGCGCCGTCGGCAGACTGCTGCGCAATGTCCGCGCTGGCGAGGATCGAAGCCCGCTTACCGGTTCGGGTTTCACGGCGCCCTACGACATCACGGTCACCAGCACCGCCTTCAGCGACGGCGGCACGCTGCCGCTGTCGAGCGGCGGGAAGGGGGTCGGCGACAATGTCTCGCCGCAGCTGCGCTGGACCGCGCCGCCGCCAGAAGTCCGACAGCTGGTGCTGATCATCGACGACGTCGACGTTCCGCTGCCACGCCCGCTGCTGCACACCATCGCCGTGATCGAGCCCCGCATGCAGGACGTCGACACGGGCGCGTTGCGGCCGGGTACCGCGGGAATGCGTTTCATTCCAGGCAGTTTGGGGCACCGGGGATACGCGGGCCCGCGGCCGATTCCGGGACACGGGCCGCACCGCTACCGGTTCCACGTGCTGGCGCTCGACGAGCCGATTCCGGATCATGTCTCCACCGCCAAGGCACTGCTGAACCAGATGGCCGGGCACGTGCTCGCCCGCGGCGTGCTGACCGGGACGTACGAGCGCCCGTGACCGGGTTGACGGCGGATTTGGCCGAGCGTTCGGCGGGGCTGAGTTTCGATCGATTGCCCGACAACGTTGTCGCCATAGCCCGGTTGTGTGTGCTGGACTGGCTCGGCGTCACCATCGTCGGCAGCCGCGAACCGGCCCCGCGGACACTGCTGCGGACGCTCGCGCCGGACGCCGTCGCGAAGGGCGCGAGCGTGATCGGTCACGGGATCCGGGTGAGCCCGCTGCAGGCCGCGCTGGTGAACGGCACCTCATCGCATGTCCTCGACTTCGACGATGTGAACGCGACGCTCATCGGTCACCCCTCGGTGGCAATACTCGCAGCGGTGTTGGCGCTGGCCGAATCGCTGCAAAGCAACGGGCCAGAGTTCCTGTGCGCCTTTGTCGCCGGCTACGAGACCGCTTGCCGGGTTGCCGCCGCCGTGGGTCCGCTGTCGTATCTGCGGGGCTTTCACCACACCGGGACGATCGGCACGCTGGGTGCCGCCGCGACCTGTGCGAAATTGCTGTCGCTCGACGCAGAACGCACCGCAATGGCGCTCGCGCTGGCCGCCACCCAGGCCGCCGGGCTGGGCTGCATGGTGGGCACGATGTCCAAGTCGTTCCACGCGGGCAAGGCGTGCGAAAACGGGCTGCTGGCTGCGCTACTGGCCCGAAACGACTTCACTGCAAACGAATCAGCGATCGAATGCGCTAAAGGATTCGCCGCCACCGCGAGCGGAGAGTGCGACTCTGCCGCAGCGCTGGCCGAACCGCCGATGGGCTGGTACATCTTGAGCAACCTGTTTAAATTCGACGCGTCCTGCTATATGACCCATTCAACGCTGGCCGGCATCCGTGAGCTACGCACGCAGCATGACCTGAACGCCGACGAGATCGCGGAAATCCATGTGCATCTGGGCGAACTGGAATTCGCTACCTGCGCACTGCCCAGGCCGACCACCGGGCTCGAGGTCAAGTTCAGCGTCGCGCACCTGGCCGCGATGGCGGCGCTCGGCCGGTCGACGATGGTCATCGACGACGCGGCGGCCAGCGACCCGGCCGTCATCGCGCTACGCGAAAAGGTGACCGTCACCGACGACGGCATCTCCGGAGCACCGACTCGCGTTGAGGTACTGCTGCGCGACGGCGCTCGGCGCACCACGGCGTGCGATCTCACAACGCCTGAGTATGACCTCACCAGGCTGCACTCCCGAGTTGAGGACAAGTTCCGGGCAGTCACCGCACCGCACATCGGCGCCGACCGTACCGAGGCATTGATCACGGCCGCCGAAGCGCCAGTCGCTCGACTTGATGTGTTTCGCATCGCCGAACTGGCGCGGGCCGGCGTGGCCTGAGCCCAGAAGCGGTTAGCCAATCCCTAGAGCGCTCAGCACCGAATACCACTTAAACGCACCGATGATGTGGACGGGTGGCTAGATGGACGTGCGCGCCGTGTGGTTCCAGGAGTGACGATGACCAGTGACACCTGCCGGGCGCGTACCGCCCGGTCTATTGACCTGATCTATCGGTCAGCGGCGGCGGGTGGTTCGTGCTGGGCCCGCAATCACCACGGGCACTGCCGTGAATTGCCGATGGCCCGCTGGCTGGGGGGACCGCAGACCACACCACAGGATCGGCTCGCCGACGAGCACGTACTCGGCCACTGCACTTCGCACCCGACTCTGGATCTGGGGTGCGGTCCTGGACGATTCACCGCCTCGCTGCGGCAGCGTGGATTTCCCGCACTCGGGGTCGACAGTTCGACCGTCGCGGTAGAGATGACACGCGGACGCGGCGGGACCGCGATCCGCCGCGACCTATTCGCTCCGTTGCCCGCCGAGGGCAACTGGGAACAGATTCTGCTCACCGACGGCAACATCGGTATCGGCGGGAACCCGGTCCGGACCTTGAAGCGGGCCGCGGAACTCCTCGCGCATGGCGGCATTGTCATCGTCGAGATCGAGGCCGCAGCAACTGCGCTATGTCACGAACTACTGCGCTGGGAAACCGAAAAATATCTAGGGCATTGGTTTCCGTGGTCGCGCGTGGGAGCCGGCTCACTCGGCGACATTGCGCGCGCCGCCGGGTTCCTCGTCACTCAGGTCGTCGATATTCACGCCCGGGTGATTGCGGTGCTGACAACCGTCACCGGTTCCGGCGCCGACCGGTAGCCGACAGACACACGCTCGTGCACCTCCGGCGAAAAGGCGCTCAAGCGCTTAACCATCAGGATTCGTGCGGCACCGCTGTCGAGGACGACACTAGCGAGGTGGTCTACGGATTTCCGGTACGTGCCTGGCGCGCGTTGGAGCGCCACCGACCGCTCGGGATCGGCCTGCTGCAGCGGTGGCGGAGCCCGCTGCGGGGGCCATGGCTGACGTCGGTGTTCGGCTCGGTGCTGCTTGTCGGTCTGCCGGTTCTAATCTTGACCGGGCTGCTGTCCTACGTCGCGTACGGCCCGCAATTCGGGCAGGCCATCCCTCGCGATGTCGGGTGGCTCAAACTGCCCACGTTCGATTGGCCGACCCGGCCGTCGTGGCTTTACCGACTGACTCAGGGTGTGCACGTCGGATTGGGTCTGATCATCATCCCGGTGGTGCTGGCCAAACTGTGGTCGGTCATTCCACGGCTGTTCGCATGGCCGCCGCTGCGGTCGATCGCGCAGCTTCTGGAGCGATTGTCATTGCTGATGCTGGTGGGCGGGATCCTTTTTGAGCTCATCACCGGGGTGCTCAACATCCAGTACGACTACATTTTCGGGTTCAGCTTCTACACAGCCCACTACTGGGGCGCGTGGATATTCATCGCGGGTTTCGTCATCCACGTGCTGATCAAATTGCCCAGGATGATTACCGGCCTGCGCTCCCAGTCGCTTCGCACCGTATTGCGCACCTCACGCGCCGACACCCGCCCCGAACCACCGGACGCGGACGGGTTGGTCGCCGCCGATCCCGCACCGCCGACGATGAGTCGACGCGGCGCGCTCGCGCTGGTCGGGGGCGGGGCATTGTTCGTCGCCGTGCTCACCGCCGGCCAGACACTCGGAGGTTTCAGCCGTCGTGCGGCGTTCCTATTGCCGCGAGGACGCAACCGCGGCACCGGCCCCAACGATTTCCAGGTCAACAGGACCGCTGGGGCCGCCGCAATCACGCGGGCCGACATCGGCGCCAATTGGCGGCTTAGCATACGAGGTCCTTCGGGGCAGACGCTGTTGAGCCGGACCGCCCTGGAAGCGATGCCGCAGCACACCGCCGAGCTGCCGATCGCGTGCGTCGAAGGATGGTCGACCACCCAGACGTGGAGCGGAGTTCGTCTCGGCGATCTGGCGGCCCTGGCCGGACTGCCCAATCCTGCCCGAGCCACCGTGTATTCGCTGGAGCGGGGCGGCGCGTTCAATCATGCGGTCCTGCAGGCTAATCAAGTGCGAAACCCCGACTCGCTACTGGCACTTCGGGTCAACGGCGTCGACCTGTCAGTCGATCATGGCTACCCCGCGCGCATCATCGTGCCAGCGCTGCCGGGCGTGCACAACACCAAATGGGTACGGTCCATCGAATTCGGACAACGTTGATATGCGCAGACTGACCGCCCGCTTCGCTGCCTTCTACGGCAGTAATCCGTTGCATCTCCTGGGCACCGTCGCCGCGTGGGCGCTGGCCGGATATGCCCTGACCGTGCTCGGGCCGCACGCGCTGTGGAACTCGAAGGTGTGGTGGCAGTCAATCGCGGTGTGGTTCGTCGCTGCGGTCATTAGTCACGACCTGATCCTGTTTCCGCTCTACGCGTTGGCCGATCGCTCCCTCATGGCTGCCCTTGCAATGGTGAGGAATCGGCGCGCGGGGCCCTCACATGGGGTGCCGCGGGTGTCGCCGCTGAATTACTTGAGGGTCCCGACCCTCGCGGCGGGGCTGTCGCTGCTGCTGTTCTTTCCCGGGATCATCCAACAGGGAAAAGCCACTTACTCCGCGGCCACCGGGCAGAGCCAAGAACCCTTCTTCGGGCGCTGGCTGTTGCTGGTCGCCGCTCTATACGGTTTTAGCGCACTGGCATACGCCGCGCGGCTCGCTATCGCAGGACGCAACGGGAAATCGACTGCCAACCAGCTCGATACCGACGCTCACAACACCAACACGGAGACCTGAATCTTTCGTGTCGCAAGCACTACTCCTCGGGAACGTCGCGTTCGATCTCGTCGAGCCAGGCCTGCGCCGACATGTCCGACGGCGCACGCCAATCCCCGCGCGGGGACAGGGCACCGCCATGCGACACCTTGGGCCCGTTGGGCAGCGCGGAGCGCTTGAACTGGCTGAACGAGTAGAACCGCTGCACGAAGATCTGCAGCCAGTGCCGAATCTCCTTGAGCGAGTAGGACGGTCGCTTGTTCTCCGGGAACCCCGGCGGCCAGTTGCCGCGGTCCGGATCGCTCCAGGCATGCCACGCCAAGAACGCGATCTTCGACGGTCGGAATCCGTAGCGCAGCACCTGGAACAGGGAAAAGTCTTGTAGAGCAAACGGCCCGACCTTCGCCTCGCTGCTCTGCAGCTCCTCTTCCTCACCGGTGGGAATGAGTTCCGGGGTGATCTCGGTGTCAAGCACCGACTGCAGCACCTCGTCCACCCGGGATTCGAACTGGCCTGAGGAGATGACCCAACGGATCAGGTGCTGGATCAGCGTCTTGGGCACCCCGGCATTGACGTTGTAGTGCGACATCTGGTCGCCGACACCGTAAGTCGACCAGCCCAGCCCCAACTCCGACAGGTCACCGGTGCCCAGCACGATACCGCCGCGCTGGTTGGCCAGCCGGAAAAGGTAGTCGGTGCGTAGGCCGGCCTGGACGTTCTCGAAGGTGACGTCGTAAACCTTTTCGCCATCCGCGAAGGGATGGTCGATCTCCTTGAGCATCAGCTTTGCGGTTTCGGTGATGTCGATTTCGGCAAAGGTGACACCAAGTGCTCGGCAAAGCTCGACCGCGTTGCGTTTGGTGTGTTCGCCGGTTGCGAAGCCGGGCAGGGTGAACGCCAGAATGTCGCTGCGCGGCTGGTGTTCGCGGTCCATCGCGTGCGCTGCGACGATCAGCGCGTGCGTGGAGTCCAGCCCGCCGGAAACCCCGATGACGACCTTCGGGTAGCTCAACGCTCGCAGTCGCTGTTCGAGCCCGGCGACCTGAATGTTGTAGGCCTCGTAGCAGTCTTGCTGCAGCCGGTTGGGATCGGCGGGCACGAACGGGAACCGCTCGACCTTGCGCCGCAGTCCGATGTCGCCGGACGGTGGATCCAGGCGAAACTCGATTCGCCGGAACGAGTCCGCCAGGGCCCGGTGGTGACGGCGGTTGTCATCGAACGTTCCCATCCGCAGGCGTTCCGCGCGAAGCAACCCGGTGTCGACGTCGGCGATCGACCGTCGCTCTCCTTTGGGGAAGCGCTCCGATTGGGCGAGCAGGACACCGTTCTCCCAGATCATGGTCTGGCCGTCCCAGGCCAGGTCGGTCGTCGACTCACCCTCCCCGGCCGCGGCGTAGACATAGGCGGCCAGACAGCGCAACGAAGCGGACCGGGCAAGCAGGCTTCGATCTTCGGCGCGGCCGATCGTGATCGGGCTGCCGGACAGATTGGCCAGCATGGTCGCACCAGCCAGCGCCGCTTCCGCGCTGGGCGGAACCGGCACGAACATGTCCTCACAGATTTCGACGTGCAGCACGAAGTCGGGCAGGTCGGATGCGGCGAACAACAGGTCCGGACCGAACGGCGCTTGGGTGCCGGCGATCCGAATAGTGCCGCGCTCGTCGTCGCCGGGTGCCACCTGGCGGCGCTCGTAAAATTCGCGATAGGTCGGCAGGTACGACTTGGGCGCCACCCCCAGCACCACACCGCGATGAATGACCACTGCGGTGTTGTAGATCCGGTGCCGGTAACGCAGCGGGGCGCCGACCACCAGCACCGGCAGCAGCTCGGTGGAAGCCGTGACGACATCAAGCACGGCGTCCTCGACGGCGTCGAGCAATACGTCTTGCAGAAGAATGTCCTCGATGGAGTACCCGGACAGCGTCAACTCCGGGAAAACAGCGAGGGCGACAGCGTCGTCGTGGCACTGGCGAGCCAGCCGCAGCACCGACGCGGCATTGGCCGCCGGGTCGCCGATCGCGGCATGGTGGGTGCACGCGGCGACACGGGCAAAGCCCTGGCTGTAGGCGTTGTAGAAGTCCATCGCCCTTCCATTCTCGCCCAGCCGGTGTCAATATCCGGCCATTGGGTATCGCAAGTCCGTCCGGCGAGCAGTGTCGGGTCTCCACGTGCCCGTACCCTCGAAGGGGTGACGGCCCGCCCAGAATCTCCGGAGTTGATCGCACTGCTGGCCGGTCGCCGTATCGCGGTGTTGACCGGCGCGGGGATTTCCACCGACTCCGGTATCCCCGATTACCGAGGCCCTGATTCGCCGCCGAGCAATCCCATGACGATTCGGCAGTTCACCTCGGATCCGGTGTTCCGGCAGCGGTACTGGGCGCGCAATCACGTCGGCTGGCGGTACATGGACAAAACCCTGCCGAACGCCGGCCACCGGGCGGTCGCCGCACTGGAGCGCGCCGGAGTGGTGACCGGCGTCGTGACTCAGAACGTTGACCTGTTGCACACCAAGGCCGGCAGCCAAAACGTGATCAACCTGCATGGCACCTATGCGCAGGTGATCTGCCTGAGCTGCCGCGATTCGATGAGCCGCGCGGCGTTGGGCGAGAAACTCGATGCGCTCAACCCGGGATTCGTCGAGCGTGCGGAGGCAATCGGTGGGCTGGCGGTTGCTCCGGACGCCGATGCCGTCGTGGCCGACACCGCGTGTTTCCGCTACCTGGACTGCCCATCGTGCGGCGGCATGCTCAAGCCCGATATCGTCTATTTCGGCGAGAGTGTGCCCAAAGCAGTTGTCAAACAGGCATTTTCACTTATCGAAGCGGCTGATGCGCTGCTGGTGGCCGGATCGTCGTTGACGGTGTTCTCGGGCTACCGGTTCGTGCGCCACGCCGCGGCGCTGGGCATTCCGGTCGCCATCGTCAACCAGGGACCTACCCGCGGCGACGATCTGGCCACGCTCAAGGTCCACGGCGGCTGCTCGGAGCTGCTGACGCTGCTGGCCGAGGAGCTCGTCGCGGCGTCGGTTCGTTAGGCGCCAAAGCCTCAAAAGGTGCAGGGCATGCTGCGGATCCCGTGGATGAAGTTGCCGGGCACATATACGGGTTCGCCCGCCTGGATGTCCGGCAGCTGACGCAAGAGCTCGCCGAAGATCGCGCGCAGTTGCGCCCTGGCCACATGCGCGCCCAGGCAGAAGTGCACTCCGCCACCGCCGAAACTGACGTGCGGGTTGGGACTTCGGCTCAGATCCAGGCGCTCTGGGTGCTCGAAGACTTCGGTGTCCCAGTTGCCGGACGGATAGAACATCACCACCTTCTCCCCCGCCCGGATGGCTTGGCCGCCGATTTCGAAATCCGTTGCGGCCGTGCGGCGGAAGGTCATCACCGGGCTCGCCCAGCGGATGAACTCCTCGATTGCCCCGCCGATGCGATTTTCGAAATCCTCCAGCAGCCAGGCGCGCTGATCGGGAAAGTCGGTGAGCGCCTTCAGCGCGTGACTGGTGGTTTGCCGCGTGGTGTCGTTGGCCGCGACAGCGAGCAGCACGAAGAACGCGGCGATGTCGGCGTCGGCGAGCCGATCACCGTCCACCTCGGCAGTCACCAGGCTGGTGAACAGGTCGTCACCCGGATGCTCGCGACGTTCGGCGGCGAGGGCGAAGGCCACCTGATGCACAGTTGTTTGCGCCTCGAAAAGCACCTCCAGCGGGGGGCGGCCGTTGAGGTAGACCGGGTCGGCCCACGAGACCGTCGCATCGGCGGCGCGTTCCACGCGGTCACGATCCGCCTCCGGAATGCCTACCATGTCCGACAGCGTGCGGATCGGCAGTTCCTTGGCGCATTGCTGGACAAAGTCGGCGCCGCTACCGGCCGCTTTGAGCTCCTCGACGATGGTCTTGGCGTTCGCCTTGATCGAATCCTCGATGCGCCTGACCTGCCGAGGCGTGAATGCCGCGCTGACAAGTTTGCGAAGGAAGGTGTGCCGCGGCGGGTCCATCGCCAAGAAGGACTGGGACGCTTCCAGCAGCTCAACGGGAACGTTCTCGAAGAGGACCCCCTTGCCGGACAAGAACACCTCGTTGTTGCGGCTGACCGCCGCGATGTCGTCGCGCCGGGTCAGTGCCCAGTACCCGGGGTCGTCGGGATCGGTCAGCAGCGCGTCTTCGACCGGCGGATGCCAGCTCACCGGGCGTTCGGCCCGCAGGACGGCGAACGAACTTTCCCGCTCTTGCGCGCTCGTGGACCAGAACGCGCGCGACGAGAGATCGATGGGGTCGTAGGCCCGGGGGGTGGCGGCCGTCGCTGTCATGGTGGGGTCCTCCATCGGCTATGACGTCTGTCACAAATCTGACCGACACCGACCCTAAATCTAGACATAGTGTCTAGTCAAGATGTCGAACTTTCGGCTACGCTCTGACCAGGGGTGCGATAGGAGGAGCCATGCCGTCGGTCACCCGCAAGCCGCAAGCCAGGCGGCAGGAGAGGCGCGAGCAGATCGAGCGCCGGCTGCTCGATGCCACCGAGCGGTTGATGCGAGACGGTGCCAGCTTCACCGAACTCAGCGTGGACCGGCTGTCTACCGAGGCGGGGATGTCGCGGGCCAGCTTCTACATTTACTTCGAGGACAAAGGCCACCTGCTGCGCCGCCTGGCCGGCCAGGTGTTCGCCGATCTCGCCGAAAGCGCCGAACGTTGGTGGAGCGTGGCGTGGCGACACGATCCAGATGACGTGCACGCCGGGATGGCCGCCATCATCGCCAGCTACCGGCGACATCAACCGGTGCTCGTGGCGCTCAACGAGATGGCCGCCTACGACTCGTTGGTCGGTGCGACCTACCGCAATCTGCTGACTGCTATCACCGGCCGGTTGACCCGCGTCATCGAAGACGGCCAGGCCGACGGCTCAATCCGACGCGAGCTACCCGCCGCCACCACGGCCAGTGCGCTTACCTGGATGGTCGAGCGGACCTGTCAACAGAATCTGCCCACCCAAGCGGCCGCATACGATACGGATCTTGCTACTACACTGACCGAAATCGTTTGGGCGGCACTATATCTCAAGCCGACAACAAAGTCTTAAACGGCGACCAGATCGTCGGCATGGACGGCGGGCCGGCGCAGCTCGGCAGGCAGCTCTGAGGTAGACCGGCCGATCATGGTGGCCAATTCGGCGGAGTCATAGGCAACCACGCCGCGCGCCACCAGGGTCGCGTCCGGCCCGTTGAGGTCGACGACGTCACCGCCGTGAAAACGGCCGGACAGCGCAGTGATACCCGCGGGCAACAGTGAGCGGCGTTGGCCCACCACGGCGCGCACGGCGCCGTCGTCCAGGGTCAGCGCACCGGCGGACTCTGCGGCGTAGCGCACCCAAAATCGACGCGCCGACATCCGGTTGGGCCGCGCGGCGAACGCTGTGCCCACCGAGGCGTCCACCAACGCGGTCGCGGCCTCCGCGGCGGCCGCCAGCAGCACCGGCACCCCGGCATCGGCGGCCAGCAGCGCTGCGGACACCTTCGACGCCATCCCGCCGGTGCCCAGGTGGCTGCTTTGTCCCGCGACCACGCCGTCGAGATCGGCTGCCCCGGACACCTCCGGAATGAAGCGGGATTCGCGGGCCTTGCGCGGATCGGAGTCGTAGAGCCCGTCGATGTCGCTCAGCAACACCAGCGCGTCGGCGCCGACCAGGTGGGCAACCAAAGCCGAGAGGCGGTCGTTGTCGCCGAACCGGATTTCGTTGGTGGCCACCGTGTCGTTCTCGTTGACGATCGCCACCGCATGCAGCGCCCGCAGCCGGTCCAGGGTGCGCTGGGCGTTGGTGTGCTGGACCCGCATCGAAATGTCGTGCGCGGTCAGCAAGACCTGCCCAACACTGCGCTGGAAGCGGGAGAATGCGGCGCTCCACGCGTTCACCAGCGCGACCTGCCCGACGCTGGCCGCCGCCTGTTTGGTGGCCAGGTCGGTGGGCCGCTTGGTCAGCCCGAGCGGCTCGATGCCGGCAGCAATGGCCCCAGAGGAGACGATGACGACGTCCGAGCCGGCTTTCATCCGGGCTTCGATGGCCTCGGCGAGCCCGGCCAGGCGGCCGGCGTCGAACATGCCGGTCGGCGTGGTCAACGCGGTGGTACCGACCTTGACCACGACGCTTCGCGCGGTGCGGATGGCCTCGCGCGCTGCGGTGCTGGTCATGACGGCTTACCGTGCTCGCGGCGCCGGCGGCGGGCCGCCTTGCGTTCGTCGGCGCCGACCCGGTCGGTGCTCTCCAGGCGGGTATCGGTGCCCCGCCTCGTCATCACGGTGCCCACACCGGAGGGCGTCTGCGGCTCCCAGTCGAAGGTGACCTCACCGATGGTGACCGCGCATCCCGGTCGCGCACCGAGCTTCACCAGTTCGTCCTCGACGCCGAGACGTGCCAGCCGGTCACCGAGGTAGCCGACCGCCTCGTCGTTGTCGAAATTCGTTTGGGCGATCCAGCGTTCGGGCCGCTGGCCGCGAACCACGAAGCCGCCCTGCCCGTCGGACTCCACCGTGAAACCCGACTCGTCAATTGGGATCGGGCGGATCACCGGCCGTCGCGGGACCAGCACCGGCTGTGCGGCCTGATACTGCGACACCATGTCGGCGAGCGCAAAGATCAACGGCTGCAGCCCTTCCCTGCTGACGGTCGATACCAGGAACACCGGCCAGCCACGCGCGGCGATATCGTCACGAACGAACTCGGCCAGCTCGCGGGCCTCCGGTACGTCGATCTTGTTGAGCACCACCGCCCTTGGCCGCTCGACAAGATCCCCCAGGGCGGAATCTCCTTGCAGCGTAGGCGTGTACGCCGCCAGCTCGGCTTCCAGCGCGTCGATGTCGGACACCGGGTCGCGGCCTAATTCCGCAGTCGCACAATCCACCACGTGTACCAGCACCGCACACCGCTCGATGTGCCGCAGGAAATCCAGGCCCAGACCGCGGCCCTGCGACGCACCCGGGATCAGGCCCGGTACGTCGGCGACGGTGAAGGTGCGCTCCCCCGCCGAGACCACGCCCAGGTTGGGAGCGAGTGTGGTGAAGGGATAGTCGGCGATCTTCGGCTTGGCCGCCGAGATCGTGGACACCAGAGAGGATTTTCCGGCCGACGGGAACCCGATCAGCCCGACGTCGGCGACGGTCTTGAGTTCGAGCGTGAGATCGCGGGATTCTCCCTGTTCGCCGAGCAGTGCAAAACCCGGCGCCTTGCGGGCCCGCGAGGCCAGCGCGGCGTTGCCCAGCCCGCCGCGACCTCCGGCCGCGGCTTCGAAGCGGGTGCCCGCGCCGACCAGGTCGGCGAGCAATCGGCCGTCCTCGTCAAGCACGACGGTGCCATCGGGGATGTTCACTTCCAGATCGGCGCCGGCGGCCCCATCGCGGTGACCGCCCATCCCCTGCTTGCCCGAAGCCGCTACGATATGCGGCCGGAAATGGAAGTCCAGCAGGGTGTGCACCTGCGGGTCGACGACCAGCACTACGCTGCCGCCGCGGCCACCATTGCCGCCGTCGGGACCGCCGAGCGGCTTGAATTTCTCGCGGTGGACCGAGGCGCAGCCGTTACCGCCGGAGCCCGCCCGGGTGTGGATCACCACGCGGTCGACAAACCGAGGCATCGGGTTCCTCTTACTTTCCGCCCGGCGACGATGCGGGCCGTGCAGCGGCCCGAGGAGGAGACGGGCAATCCATCACGAGGGTGAAGCTAGTCCAGCCGCACGCTCGCGACGCTCAGTCGGTCTTAATCAGAGGTCGTCGGGGTCGTGACAATGTTGATCGTCTTGCGTCCCCGCTTGACCCCGAACCGGACGGCGCCGGCCGCCTTGGCGAACAACGTGTCGTCGCCGCCGCGGCCGACGTTGACCCCCGGGTGGAAGTGCGTGCCGCGCTGGCGGACGATGATCTCGCCGGCCTTGACGAGCTGACCGCCGAACCGCTTGACGCCGAGACGCTGAGCGTTGGAATCGCGACCGTTGCGTGAGCTGGACGCGCCCTTTTTGTGTGCCATGTCTGTCGCCTTGCTACTTGATGCCGGTGACCTTGAGAACCGTCAGCTGCTGACGGTGGCCCTGGCGCTTGTGGTAACCGGTCTTGTTCTTGAACTTGTGGATACGAATCTTGGGGCCCTTGGTGTGCTCGAGCACCTCACCGGTCACCGCGACCTTGGAAAGCGCGGCGGCATCGGACGTGACGCTGGCACCATCGACGACCAGCGCGACCGGCAGCGACACCTTGGCGCCGGGCTCGGAGTCGAGCTTCTCGACCTTGACGACGTCTCCGACCGCGACTTTGTACTGCTTGCCGCCGGTCTTGACGATTGCGTAGGTCGCCATGGTTACGTCTACCTCTTCTTCTTCGGGTCCTGCGGGCGCCGCGCTACCAAAGGTGCGCGATGGGTCTTGGAGTGCCGGCCAAAACCCGGTCAGCGGGCCTGGCGACAACTGGACCAGGGTACGTGACCAGCGGCTACAGGGTCAAACCGGTCGGTCAGTCCTCATGGATCGGCGGGCCGGCCGGCCGGGCCGCCGCCCGACGCCGGCGCGGTTGCGCGGCCGGCGCGGTGACGGCGGATTCGTCGCCGTCCAGGTCGTCGTCGAGGTCAAGATCGTCGGCCTCGTCGCCCTCGTCATCGTCGTCTTCGTCGTCTTCGTCGTCTTCGTCGTCGTCCTCAAGGTCCTCATCGTCGAGGTCCTCATCGTCGTCGAGGTCGACCTCGACGTCTTCGTCGGTGTCGTCTTCATCGGTGTCGTCTTCATCGGTGTCGTCTTCGTCGGTGTCGTCGAAGTCGCCATCCTGCAGGTCTTCTTCCGCGACCTCCCGTGCGACCTGCTGCTGGATCTGACCATCGGTTTCCGCGTCGTCCCGGTCGTGCGCGCCGACAGCCTCATCGACGTCCTCGGTACGCTCGGCGTCGTCGGATTCGTCGTCATGGCGACCGTTGGCCGCGGCCATTGCCTTGAACATCGGATGTTCGCCGGGAGTGTGGACCGGCACTTTGGCCACTTCCTGCTCGTCGGACTTGCCCTTCTTGGAACGCCGGCCCCGCTTGCCGCCCGACTCGGATTTGCGACCGGTCGCCGGCGCAGAGTCGACGGGATCAGCGTGCAGCGTTATTCCGCGGCCGCCGCAGTGCGGACACGTCGTGGAGAACGCCTCGATCAGCCCTGTCCCCAGCCGCTTGCGAGTGAGCTGCACCAGCCCCAACGAGGTCACTTCGGACACCTGATGACGGGTGCGGTCACGAGCCAGCGCCTCGGTCAACCGACGCAGTACCAGGTCACGGTTGGACTCGAGCACCATGTCGATGAAGTCGATGACGACAATGCCGCCAATGTCGCGAAGCCGCAGCTGGCGCACGATCTCCTCGGCCGCTTCGAGGTTGTTCTTGGTCACGGTCTGCTCGAGGTTGCCACCGGACCCGGTGAACTTGCCGGTGTTGACGTCGACCACCGTCATCGCTTCGGTTCGATCGATCACCAACGTTCCACCCGAGGGCAGCCAGACCTTGCGGTCCATCGCCTTGGCCAGTTGCTCGTCGATGCGGTGCACCGCAAAGACGTCGGGGCCCGCCTGTCCCTCAGAAAGCCCAACGGACTCATATTTATTCAGCTTCGAAACAAGCTCGGGGGCAACCGAATTCACGTACTCGTTGATGGTGGTCCAAGCTTCCTCGCCGGACACGATCAGCTGAGCGAAGTCCTCGTTGAACAAGTCGCGGATCACCTTGACCAGGATGTCGGGCTCTTCGTAGAGCGCCACAGCGGCGCCGGCCGCCTTCTCCTTGGTCTCCTGCGCCTGCGCGGCGATCTGTGTCCACCGATCCTGCAACCGGGTCACGTCCGCGCGGATGTCATGCTCCTTGACCCCCTCGGAGGCGGTGCGGATGATCACCCCGGCGTCCGACGGCACAACCTCACGCAGGATCTCTTTGAGGCGTTGACGTTCGGTGTCCGGAAGCTTGCGGCTGATGCCGGTCGACGACGCACCCGGCACGTAGACCAGGTAGCGACCGGCCAGCGACACCTGGGTGGTGAGTCGAGCGCCCTTGTGACCGACCGGGTCCTTGCTGACCTGCACCACGACGTAGTCGCCGGGTCTGAGGGCCTGCTCGATTTTGCGGTTGGACCCGCCAAGGCCGGCGGCTTCCCAGTTCACTTCGCCGGCGTAGAGCACTCCGTTGCGACCGCGGCCGATGTCGACGAAGGCGGCCTCCATCGACGGCAGCACGTTCTGCACGATGCCGAGGTAGATGTTGCCCACCAAGGAGGCCGAAGCCGCGCTGGTGACGAAGTGTTCGACGACGATGCCGTCTTCGAGCACGGCGATCTGGGTGTACCGGGCGCCCGGGTGCGGTGGTTCGGTGCGGACCTTGTCACGCACCACCATCACCCGCTCGACCGCTTCGCGGCGCGCCAAGAATTCGGCTTCGGTCAGGACGGGCGGGCGGCGGCGGCCGGCGTCGCGCCCATCGCGGCGGCGCTGCCGTTTGGCCTCCAGCCGGGTCGATCCGTCAATGCCCTGGATCTCGGTGTTGCTGGAGTTTCCACCGGCTTTGTCACCGGCCCGGGGTGCCCGCTCGTGCACCACGGTGTTCGGTGGGTCGTCGGGTGACGGGCTGTCATCGTCATCGCCGGCACCGGACTTGCGGCGACGACGGCGTCGGCGACGCTTGGTGGTGCCTTCCCCGGAGCCGTTGTCGTCCTCACCGTTTTCGGAGTCGTCGTCGTCGGAGTCATCGTCGGCGTTGCCAGCCGATGCCGCGTCCGACGTGTCCGGTTTGCCGCCGTCGCCGCCGGCCTCGTCGCCCTTGTCGGCTCCGTTCTGCTCGCCTCGACCGCGGCCCCGTCCGCGACGCCCCCGGCGCCGACGCCGGTTGGCGGGACGTTCGCCCTGCTCGTCGTCGTCGCTGTCGAGGTCGTCATCGTCGGAATCCGCGGAGTCGTCGGCGTCCTCGACGTCGTCGTCGGTCGCGATCGGCTGTGGCGCGACGAAGAGCGGCATGTACTCGGGACGGTCGGCGGCGGTATCTGGGGCCGCCAGCATCAGCCGCGACTCGGGCTCATCCACCGCAGCGGCCGCCTCCGCCTCGGGCGCGACCACCGCCGGGGCGGGGGTAACCGGTGCGCCGCCGAGCAGATCACGCACCCTGACCGCGTCGGCGCGGTCCACGGTGGAGTGCGCGCTACGGATCCGCCCGTCGAGTTCGGTCAGTGCTTCGAGCACCCGTTTGCTGGTCGTCCCGAGCGCTCTCGCCAGCGAATGGACCCTTAGCCGATCGGGCAGGTCCTCGTGCTGCGACGAGTCTTGTGGGAGCTCTGAGGATGGGCCACCGTCTATCACGTATTCTCCTCAAGCCCCCGGGCGCGTCCTGCGACGCGGCCACGCGAGGGCTGTGCTATGTGTCCGGGTTACTTCTCCCGAACTTGTGATGGTCTCGCTCCGGGCGGCTCATGTCGAACGCGCTCGGCGCCGGTTTGAATGATGGCTGGACACTCGGCGCCGCATCGCGGGTAGGCGGTGGTCGCGCTCGTCGAAGTCTTCATTCGGGCGTCGGAAGCCGGTCCGGCGACGTTCACCCGATACTTAGTATCCCATACCGTCGGGGCGACCCGGACCAAGTCCGGCGACCCGCGCTCAGGCCTGGGAGAACCAGAGCGTGATCTCACGCTCGGCCGACTCCGGCGAATCGGATCCGTGCACGAGGTTGAACTGCGTTTCGAGGCCGAAATCGCCCCGGATGGTGCCGGGCGCAGCCTTTTCGACCGGGTCTGTTGCGCCGGCCAGTTGCCGCACTGCCGGGACTGCCCGCGGGCCTTCCACGATCGCCGCAACCAGCGGTCCGGACGTGATGAACTCCAGCAGGGACGCGAAAAACGGTTTGCCGTCATGCTCGGCGTAGTGCGCCCGGGCCAGCTCGTCGCTGACAACGCGCATTTCCAGCGCCGCGACGGTCAGGCCTTTGCGCTCGACACGGCCGATAATCTCGCCTACCAGGCGTCGCTCGACCCCGTCGGGCTTGATCAACAGGAGTGTCCGCTCGGTCACGGCCGACAGCGTACCTAACCGCCGACTCGCGCCGACCACAGCGGATCAGTCCGGTGGGCCTTCTTGGCCGGGGAGGAGCCCACGTCGCTGCCTGCGCAGAACCTCGGCCCGGAAATAAATGATCAGCGCCCAGACCGCGGCAAACAATATTCCGATGAATCCGACCCCGGGGTAGACCAGGAAGCCGGCGAGGGGTACCAGTTGCACGGCCAGGTTCACCCAGATGGCCCATGACCGGCCCTGCAGTCCGGCGAGCACGATCAGGACCGCTACCAAACCGAGCAGGTATCCCAGTCTGAACGGCGTCAGCCCGCCACCGACCACGCCGACCACCGGCAACGCCAGGAGGACCACGATCGCCTCCAGGATCAGCGTCCCGGCCGTCACCCCACGGAAGCTTTTCCACGGATCCGGCGTCGGGCCATCACCTGGTTGCGGGAGCGGGCGCGTCAAGCCGGATCACGACCGAACAACGTACGTGCAGCCCCGGCGGTGACCACTGAGCCGGTGATCACGATGCCGGTCCCGGAAAACGCGTCGCTCCCGACTTCGGCATCTGTGACGGCGTCGTCAACCAGCGCGATCGCGGTATCGATTGCGGCAGGCAGGTTCTCGGCGGTGATCACCCGGTCGGGTCCGAACGACTGCTGGGCGGCCAACGCCAGCGACTCGATGTCCAGGGCGCGCGGAGATCCGTTGTGAGTGACCACGATCCGATCGAGCACCGGCTCCAGGACGGCGAGGATGCCGCCGACGTCCTTGTCGGCCAGCACGCTGACCACCCCGACCAGGAACCGGAAATCGAACTCCTCAGCCAGCGTCTGAGCCAGCGCCGCCGCGCCGGCCGGATTGTGCGCAGCATCGATGAATACCGTTGGGGCGCTGCGCATGCGCTCCAACCGGCCCGGACTGCTCGCGGCGGCGAATCCGGCCCGAACGGCATCGACATCGAGTTGACGCTGCGCACCGGCCCCGAAAAACGCCTCGACCGCGGCCAGCGCCAGCGCGGCGTTGTGGGCCTGATGTTCCCCATGCAGCGGCAGATACAGATCGGAATACACCCCGCCGAGGCCCTGCAGCTGCAGCACTTGGCCGCCGATGGCGACCTGACGGCCCAACACCGCGAATTCAGAGTCCTCGCGGGCGACCGCGGCGTCGGCGCGCACGGTTTGCGCCAGCAGCACCTCCATTGCCTCGGGTAGCTGCCGACCGATCACGGCCACGGTGTCGGTCTCAGCCCCCGTCGGCCCAGAACCTCGAGTGATGATGCCCGCCTTCTCGCCAGCGATACCGGCGATATCGCCGCCGAGGTATTCGACGTGGTCGATGCCGATCGGGGTGATGACCGCGACCGGCGCGTTGACCACATTGGTGGCATCCCAACGACCGCCCAGACCCACCTCCACCACTGCGACCTCGATCGGCGCGTCGGCGAACGCCGCGAACGCCATCGCGGTGACGACCTCGAACTTGCTCATCGCCGGGCCAGCCTCCCCGAAAACACCGTTCTGCGACTGCTGGTCGATTATCTGCACGAACGGCTCGATCTCCCGGTAGGTGTCCACATACCGGGCCGGGCTGATCGGGTGCCCGTCGATCGCGATCCGCTCCACCGCCGACTGCAAATGCGGGCTGGTGGTCCGACCGGTGCGCCGCTGCAACGCGGTCAGCAGGGCGTCGACCATCCGCGCCACGGAGGTCTTGCCGTTGGTGCCGGCAATATGAATCGATGGGTAGCCGCATTGGGGTGAGCCGAGTAGATCCATCAACGCAGTGATGCGGCTAAGGCTGGGTTCGATCTTGGTTTCCGGCCAGCGCTGGTCGAGCAAATGCTCGACCTGTAGTAAGGCCGCGATCTCATCTGGGGTCGGAGCCCCGCCGGTGGATCCTGAGTCGGACGGCTCCAAAGTCACTGCAGCCCGGCCAACCTGGCCGTTATCCGCTCAGTTTCCTCGCGGGCCACTCGCTGACGCTCTCGTTGCTTGTCGACGACGGCGGCCGGCGCCTTGGCCATGAAGTCGGCATTGCCCAATTTGGCGGTTGTCGAAGCCAGTTCCTTGTGTGCGGCGGCCAGATCCTTTTCCAGGCGCCGACGTTCGGCCTCCACGTCGATGGTGCTCGAGGTGTCGAGTTCGACGACGTCGGTGTCAGCACCAAGCCGGACCTCCAGGGACGCCGATGAACTGAACTCGGGACCCGGTGCGGTCAGCGAGGTCAGGGCCATCACCTGCGCACTCAGCTGGCCACCACCGGCCAACTGGGCCGGGACCTTTTGGCGGGCGGCCAGACCCTGGTCGCTGCGGAACCGGCGGATCTCGGTGACCAGCTTCTGCGTGTTGCTGATCCGTTGTGAGACAGCCGGATCCAATGCGATGCCAGACGGCTCCGGCCAGTCGGCGATCACCAGCGACTCGTGACCGGTCAATGCCTGCCACAGCGCCTCGGTGATGAACGGGATCACCGGATGCAGCAACCGCAGCAGGGTGTCCAGCACGGCGGCCAGCACCGCAGTGGTGTGCGAGAGTCCATCGGCCAGCTGCGTCTTGGCCAGCTCGACGTACCAGTCGCAGAATTCATCCCAGGTGAAGTGGTAGAGGGCCTCGCAGGCCCGGCTGAATTCATATCCGTCGAAGGTCGAATCAACCTCGGCGCGGACTTCTTCCAACCGTCCCAGGATCCAGCTGTCGGCGTCGGTCAATTCGGCGAGATCAGGCAACGGGGCAAGGCGGGCACCGTTGAGCAACGCAAACCGGGTCGCGTTGAACAGCTTGGTAACGAAACTGCGGGACCCCCGCACGTGATCCTCGCCGACCGCGAGATCGCCACCGGGGCTGGCGCCGCGGGCCAGCGTGAACCGCAAGGCGTCGGCGCCGTAGATGTCCAGCCAATCCAGCGGATCGACGACGTTACCCTTGGACTTGCTCATCTTTCGACCGGACTCGTCACGGATCAGGCCGTGCAGGAAGACGTCAGTGAACGGCACCTGCGGACCTCGGCGGCCGTCCTGGGTGATGGCGTCGTCAGCGCCGACGAAGGTGCCAAACATCATCATCCTGGCCACCCAGAAGAACAAGATGTCGTAGCCGGTCACCAGAACACTTGTCGGATAGAACTTTTCGAGATCCGGCGTCTTCGACGGCCAGCCCAGAGTGGAGAACGGCCACAGCGCCGACGAGAACCAGGTGTCCAGGACGTCGGGGTCCTGTTCCCAACCGTCGGGAGGTGTCTCGTCCGGGCCCACGCACACCTGCTCACCGTCGGGCCCGTACCAGATCGGGATACGGTGACCCCACCACAGCTGGCGCGAGATGCACCAGTCATGCATGTCGTCAACCCAGGCGAACCAGCGCGGCTCCAGGCTCGCGGGGTGAATCACGGTGTCGCCGTTGCGCACGGCGTCGCCGGCAGCCTTCGCCAAGGATTCCACCCGGACCCACCACTGCAGCGACAGCCGCGGTTCAATTGGCTCGCCGCTGCGTTCCGAGTGTCCGACGCTATGCAAGTAGGGGCGTTTCTCTTCGACGATCCTGCCCTGCGCGGCAAGAGCTTCGCGCACCGCGGTGCGGGCATCGAAGCGGTCCATCCCGTCGAACTGTGTTCCGGTGTCGACGATCCGGCCCTTGGTGTCCATAATCGACGGCATCGGCAACTGATGTCGCAGCCCGATCTCGAAGTCGTTCGGGTCGTGGGCAGGCGTGACTTTGACTGCGCCGGTGCCGAACTCGGGGTCGACATGATCGTCGGCGACGATGACGAGCTGCCGGTCCAAGAACGGGTGCGGCAGCGTGGTGCCAACCAGCCCGCGGTAGCGTTCGTCTTCGGGATGAACCGCAATCGCGGTGTCGCCCAACATCGTCTCCAACCGGGTGGTGGCCACCACGATGTGCGGCTCGGAGTCGTCGAGCGAGCCGTACCGGAACGACACCAGTTCGCCTTCGACGTCCTCGTATCGGACCTCGAGATCCGAGATCGCGGTTTCCAACACCGGCGACCAGTTCACTAGCCGCTCGGCTTGATAGATCAGACCGGCGTCATAGAGCCGCTTGAAGATGGTCCGCACCGCCCGCGAGAGTCCGTCGTCCATGGTGAAGCGCTCGCGGCCCCAGTCCACGCCGTCGCCCAGCCGGCGCATCTGGCCACCGATGGCACCGCCAGACTCGCGCTTCCAATCCCACACCTTGTCGATGAACAGCTCGCGACCGAAGTCCTCTTTGGTCTTCCCGTCGACCGCCAGTTGCTTTTCCACGACGCTCTGCGTCGCGATACCCGCGTGGTCCATCCCCGGTTGCCACAGCACCTCATAACCCTGCATGCGCTTACGACGGGTCAGCGCATCCATCATGGTGTGCTCAAGCGCATGACCCATGTGCAGGCTGCCGGTCACATTCGGCGGCGGCAGCACGATCGAGTAGCCCGGTTTGGGGCTGGCCGGGTCCGCGGCGAAGTAGCCCGCGTCGACCCATCGCTGATAGATCGCGCTCTCGGCCGCGTCCGGATCCCACGCCTTGGGCAGGGCTTCAGCCCGCTCGTTGGCGGCGGGTTCGGGGTGAGCGGTCACCCTTCGATTCTAGAAAGCTCCGAGGTTTGCAACGAACACCGCCCGCAGGCGGCGCCGTCCCCGGTTACTTCTTGCCGCCGAACAGTCCGCCGAGGATGTCGCCTGCCTTGGAACCCAAAGCGTTGCCCAACACGGTGCCCAGCGATTTGTTGCCGCCGCCCATTCCGCCGAGGATGCTGCCCAACACGTCGTTGAGCGCCCCTCCGCCGGAGGCCGCGGGAGTTCCGCTTTTCCCGGTCAGTTGCTTTCCGACATACGCCAGCACGATCGGCGCCAAGATCGGCAACAACTGCTTGAGCAGATCACTATTGCCTCCGCCGCCGCCGGCCAGCGCACTGGCGACCTGGGCGGCATCATTGCCGCCGAAGATTCTCGCGATGGCCTGCTGGCCTTCCTGCTGGTCGACGTGGTCAACGTTGACGCCGCCGTCGAGCAGGCTGGCGTGGCTGTCCGCCGCGGACTCGATTTTGCTGGCGTGATCGGGGTCCTGCGCGCTGTCGTGCAGTCCGCCGACCAACACGGGCACCAACAGTTGAACCGCTTTGTTGACCTCGGCTTCATCGACGCCGATCTTGCTTGCGATGTCACTCGTGGGAATCTGAGCGAAAAGATCTTCAAGGCCAGACATGGACCCGTCCACCTAACGTTGCTGGGATGCTCTGCTTACTCGCTGACGACACTAGTCGGACCCGAAGAAGTCCGACAGCGGTTCGTTGGACCAGATTCAATTGCCCGCCTCCTCCTCGCGCCGCTACACGGCCCGCATCGTCACCGGGCGTCAGCGGGGCGCCAGCATGGCGGTTTCCAGCGACACCCCCGCCGCCGGCAGCCGCGCCAGTAGCGCTTCGCCCATCGCGGCTGCGGGTGTCAGGACGCCACGTAGCTCCGAGAGCTCGTCGCGGTCCTTAGCCAGCGCCAGACCGCTTTCCCCCAACAGCACCGAGGTGGCTTGGTATCCGGGGTCGCCGCGCTGGGCGATGGTGGCGATATAACGGGCGCCGGTGGTCGTGGTGGTGTAGGTCTCGGCCTTGTAGAAGCCGCGCTCACGAGCGGCCGCGCTGGGGCCGGTGCCCGGTTTGGGCAGCACCCGCTCCACCAGCCGGGGTGGCAGCAGCCGGAAATAGCGGCTGCCCAACCCGGTCACCGTGTTCCCGACGCCGTTGACAACCGCTGACGCCACCGGCGCCACGGCCGAGGACCCCAGACTCATGTGCTCGCTGTAACGGAACTGCCTGCCGTATGCCCACTCTTGTAATGCGTTGCTGCGTCGAACAATTCGAGTGTTGGTGGGTGCCATCGCAAATCCGGCCGTCCACAACCCGGTCAGCTCCGGCGCGATCTGGCGACCACGGCGCCACCGCAGGTCGGGCTGAGCACCGAGTTCGGGTTCCGCGTCGCGGTCCGGGCTCAGTGTGTAGGGGTCCGCGAACTGACGACGGGCGTCGGGGTCACTGGAGACGGTGCGCATCACTTCCACCGCCGACGCGATGGTGCCGCCGGAGAATCCACCGGACACGGATCGAACCACAAAATCGGTCTTGCCGAGCTCGCCGGCGCCGTCTTCGCGTGCCCGCCGGTATAGCGCGTACACGGTGAGATCCGAAGGGATCGAGTCGAATCCACACGCGTGCACAATGCGGGCGCCGGTATCGAGTGCCTGCTTGTGGTACAGGTCGATGCTGTCGCGAACGAACGGCGGCTCGCCGGTCAGGTCGGCGTAATCGGTGCCCGCCGCCGCGCACGCGCCGACCAGCGGGAGGCCATAACGGCTGTAGGGCCCGACGGTGGTGACGACCACCCGCGTCTGCGCGGCCATCGCATCCAGAGTCGACGGCGAGGAGGCGTCCGCCACCAGAACCGGCCAAGACTGGGCCGACTCCCCCAGGGTTTCCCGGATCGCGAGCAAGCGATCGGTAGACCGGCCGGCCAGTGCGATGCGCGCGCCCCCGGCGGCGCGGGCCAGGTATTCGGCCGTCAGCCTGCCCACGAAGCCGGTTGCCCCGTACAAGACGATGTCGTATTCGCGCGTCTCGGTCACAGGCGCGACGGTACTCCGAGCGTCTCGGGCAACTCCGCATTCGCCCCCAGCACGTGCTCGGCCAGAAACGCGATCACCACCTGGTACCAGATCTTCGCGTGCTGTGGCGCGGCCACCCAGTGGTGCTCCGACGGGAAGTACAGGAACCGGTGCGGACTGCTGCCGTCCTCGCCGGCCGGCAGCTCCGATTTGGCGAGCAGCTCATACCACAGCCGCAAGCCCTCGCCGATCGGCACGCGGTAATCCTTGTCGCCGTGGATGACCAGCATCGGCGTGCAGATCCGACCGACGAACTGGTGCGGTGAGTTGGCAATGGTCATCTCCGGCGTCATCTCACGGCGCCAGTAGTAGGCGTGATCGGTTGTCGGGCTGAATTGGTCCAGCGCCCAGAGGCTGGCATGGGTCACGATCGCGGCAAACCGGTTCGTGTGGCCGGCGATCCAGTTGGCCATGTAGCCACCGAACGAGCCACCCATCGCGGCGACCCGGGTCGCATCGATGCGGGGGTGAGCACAGGCCGCGTCGGTGGCGGCCATCAAATCGTCGAACGGCGGTCCTCCCCACGCTCCCCAGCCACGCTGGATGAATTCCTGCCCGTAGCCGGTCGACAGCGCCGGATCCGGCAACAGCACCGCGTAACCTTGCGCGGCCAGCGGCCATGGGTTCCAGCGCCATGACCAGCTGTTCCAACTACCCAGCGGTCCGCCGTGGATCCACAACACCAGCGGGGCGGATGCTGCATCTTCCGCGTCCGCCGGCAGCACCAACCACGATCGCAGCGGCGTCCCATCCGCGGCGGCCGCGGTGACATCGGTCAACGTTCCTGGCAGCGTTGGCAAGTCGACGCATGGCAGTACGGTGACAGCGCCACCGGGATCGATCCGCACCGGATGCGGCGGGGCCGCATACGAGCTGCGCAACGCGTACAGCACACCGCCCGGCGCGGCGACGACGTCCGTGTAGGCGAAGTCGTCGTCGGTGAGCTGCGTGACCGTCGACGTCGACAGCTCAACGACGAATACCGGTGCCCGGCCGTGCTGATCGGCCGTGACAACCAGCGAGGTGCCATCGCTCGACCAGGTTATCGACGTCGGCCGGCGATCCCATGTTTCGGCCACCGATCGCGTTTGGTCGCCGAATCGCAGGTATTGCAGCGTCATCCGGGGAGCAAGCTCTGGTGTGGTGATGGTTTCCCGGGCGAACGCGATCGCCGACCCGTCTGGCGAGATCGCGGGTCGTTCGAGGTCGGCGTCGGGATCGTCAGCGATCACGCGGCGTTCCCCGGAAGCCAGGTCGACCCGCACCAGCACCGAGCGCTCGGTGGCTTCGGGCCCGGGGATCCGCCACGTCGTCACCAGGAATCTGCCGTCGGAGCTGAGATCGAATACGGCGTCGTCGAATCCGGCTGCACGAAGTGCCCCGCCCGGCTGCGGAGTCAGATCACGCAGGTCCGCCGCGTGGAAGAGATGCGGTTCATCCGGGCCAAGGTCCTTGTCCCAGAAGCGCACCGGATACCCGGAGTGCAAGATCGCACTGACGTTGTTGTCCTTGCGCAGATCGCGCAGCCGCCGGTCGTCTTCGACGTCGCGCGCCGACGGCAGCAGCGGGGCGTCGAATACCGCGGCGTCGGCGCCGCGCGCGGTGCGTACCACGCCTACCCCACCGGGCATGCTCAGCACCTCGATGGCCTCGCCGCCGTCTGCAGGCTGCCGCCATAGCGAGGCCGGTGGCTTGTCGATGTTGTCGGCGGCGGCTCTCGAGGACACGAACAGCAGATCGCCGTCGACGGTGAACGCCGGTGAGGACTCCCCGTTCGCGCCATGGGTGAGTCGGCGCGCGGGTCTGTGGCCGGTTGGATCGACCTCCCAGACGGCGCTGACGTACTCGGTGCGTGTGGCGTTGAGTTCGGCCACGGTGGTCACCACCCGCGACCCGTCCGCCGAGACTGCCAGACCCGAGACGCGTGGCAATGCGAGGTAGTCGTCGAGGGTGTCGAATGCCGTTGCGGTCACGTGTCGTTGCTAACACAACGCGGCGCTTGGCGCGGTGTGCGCTGCCTAACGCGTCGTAAGTTTGATTTCCAAACTCGCTGCTGACATGCTGGTGTGCATGCCGGCTGTCACGCTGGCCGAGCTGCCCGGCCGGCCGTGTCCCATCGCCGCCGCGCTGGAATTGGTCGGCGAGCGGTGGGCGTTGCTGATCGTTCGCGAGCTGGCGCTGGGTAACAGCCGGTTCGAGGACATCGTTCGCGGCACCGGCGCGCCCAGGGACCGGGTGGCGGCCCGGCTGAAGGCGCTGGACGACGCCGAGGTCATCCAGCGTTTCCAGTATCGGGCAGCGCCACCACGGTTCGATTACCAACTCACGGAGTCGGGCCGGGCCCTGCTGCCGGTATTGGATGCATTGCTGGCCTGGGGCCTCGACCACGCGGTCGCTCACCACGACCCGGACCGCCACCGCTACAACTGGGCAACAGCCAAGTAGCGAGCAGGAAGGACACCATGACCACCGCCAACGACGGCACGGAAAACGAGCTCTGGGGGCCGCAACGCTCACGCACGGTGACCTGGCATGACCCCGGCCCCGGCACAGCGCGCGGCCTGGCCATGGCCGGGATCGATTTTCTCAAGGCGATGATCGCCGGGGAGCTACCGCCACCGCCGATGGCCGCGCTCATGCAATTCGTTCTCGTTGACGCAGAACCCGGCAGGGTCGTGTTCACCTGCCAACCGGACGGGTCGGTGTACAACCCGAACGGTGGCGTCCACGGTGGGCTGGTTTGCACGCTGCTGGATTCCGTCGCCGGGTTAGCTGTGCACAGCATGCTACCGGCCGGCAAGGGCTACACGTCGATCGAGATCAAGGTCAATTATCTCAAGGCGGTGCGGCCCGGCACCGGCCCGTTGACCGCGACCGGCACGGTCGTGAAGTCCGGCTCGCGGGTGGCCTTCACCGATGGCGTCGTCACCGACGAGTCAGGTGCGATCGTGGCGACCGCTACCAGCACCCTGCTGGTCTTCGACGTATAGCTACTGGCGCGCGGCGCTCCGGCGGGGGCCCAGTTAGCCCCGTGAGACGCCTGACGGCGGTGGCGGGCTAGAGCCCGGCCACCGCCGTCAGTTTGTGGGCCTTGGTCAGCCGCGCCGGCCGCAGACCGGCCAGGCGCCGATGCCCTGCGAGTGCAGCACGTTCTCGGCCACCCGGATCTGCTCCTCGCGGCTCGCGCCGTTGGCGGATCCCGAGCCACCGTTGGCACGCCAGGTGCTCGGGGTGAACTGCAGACCGCCGGCGTAGCCGTTACCGGTGCTGATCCCCCAGTTACCACCCGACTCGCAGGCAGCGATCGCGTCCCAGTTCACGCTGTACGCCTTGATCGGAGCCTTGGCTGGCGCGGGCGCGGGCGCGTCATCGGCAGGCGGGGCCGGGGGCGCAGGCGCATCCGGTGCGGGCGCAGCGTCCGGAGCCGGCGGCGGCGCATCCGGGGCCGGCGGCGCAGGCGCATCCGGGGCCGGCGGCGGCGGGGCATCCGGGGCCGGCGGAAGGTCGGCCGGCGGCGCAGGCGCATCGGGAGCCGGCGCGTCCGCAGCAGGCGCGGCATCCGGAGCAGGTGCATCCGGAGCAGGCGCAGCGTCCGGAGCAGGCGGAGCCGGCACAAAGGCGGCAGCCTCGAAGGGCGCGCCGACCGTGTTCGGGTCCCAACGCATGTCGTCTGCCGCGAATGCGGTGGCGTTGGAGAGGGTCAGCGGGGCCGCAGCGAGCACCCCGGTGATCGCAGCCATGGTGAGCGTCTGGCGGACGGTCTTCAACAGCGTTCCTTTCGCGGGTGCGCGCGCCGAAATAAGCCCAGCGATGTGGGCGGGTGCCTGTGTCCAGGCGGGGTTGATGCTTCGGATCGCGCCGTCTCGTTCGGGCACGACAGCGGGGGCGTGAGCCGCCGACCGGGCTGCTGCCCGGCGACGACGCGGAGGCGTCGTCGCCGTCCGCAGCCCCCGCTCACACGCGGGTCCGTGGATTCGATTTTTTAATTGCCTTTTCTGGCCGAAATGGACCGTACGAGACTGGATTGCATTCGTCATCTCACGACACGCCGCCATCTCGAACCAATAACGGGTCGATTACGACCGTTTCAGCTAATTGTCTTCGCAGGTCACACGTGTATTCGCCGCCGGCGTTACCGCGTTGGCACGCAAGTGTGATTGTGAGCCAAATCACGCACTTTTTGTGAATTGCGCCACGCCTTTGGGCGCGGCCGAACCGATCGATTCGGGGCGCCGCGCGGCCATCGCCTTGCGCCGCGGAAGATGACCGCTCGGCATGTTAGCCAGACCGGTCGCAAGGCGGCCCGGGCACACTGTCGCGGCCGGCGATTCGGTGCACCGGAGTCATGCTCAAAATATTCGACTAGACAACAGCTTTCGGAGACGATCGCCCAGCCGGCGGAACGGCCGCAGATCAGCCGTTCGCCCGGCGCAACACGCGTGCCCAGCCTCGCTCACACAAAAGATTGTCGTCTAAATAGTTGTGCCCCAACAGATTCAGATCGCCATCCGAGCGAGAAGCCAGCTTCGACGTAGGCCGTGGCGGGGATCCTCATCGGAGCTGTGGGCGACTCCCCGGCATTCCCGATGCAAATTTGCCGGAAATCGTCCGACCATCCGCCTTTGCGGGGATACGGCCCGCCACAGCAACGTCCGCACACGATCGGTGGGCGGCTCAAATATCCGCTGCCGCAACGTGATTCAAATGAAGCTAGAGATTTGATTGATCTATGAATTCATGCCAACCGCCACGTTCATTAATTGAATTTAGCGCAATTAGCAACTCGTCTGTCGAGCAACGTTCATTGCAAATGAATTTCCGTCGCGAGAATTTATCGAATAATTGTTAGAGCGTCGCGAACAGATTGAGCGCGCGTAAAAGACGGTCTGACGTGTCAGCGCCCGGCCCGCAGCGGTGCGCGCAGATTGGCGGCCGAGTCGCCGTTGGTCAGCGAGCGGGACTCGGGTATGACGATGCGTTGCGCATCGACCCGGTCGACCAAGGCGCGCATGTTCCGCTCCCCGGCGGCTATCAACGCGTCGACCTGTGCGGCCAGCTCGGTCCGGTACACCGCGGCCAGGTAGTGATCGCGACCGTCCCACGGCAACACGACATCGGCATCCAATTCGACGGCCCGGCGTTCGAGCAGATCGATCAGATCGGCGCTAAGGAACGGCATGTCGGCGGCGCACAGAAACGCCCGCTTCGCGCCGGCCTCGGCGGCGGCGTGTAGTCCGCGTCCGGTGGCGAGCAGCGGACCCAGTCCACGCACGTCGTCGCGGACCACGCGCGCCTGCAGTTTCGGCAGGGCTTGTCCCGGTGCTGCGACGACGAAAACCGGCTGACACCGCTCCCCGACAATGCTGACCACCCGCTCGACCATTGTGGTGGGCGGTTCGGAGCCGTCTTTGGAGCCGAGCAGATCGCCGGGCACCGGCATGGTGGCCTTGTCCCGGCCCATCCGTAACGCCGCTCCGCCCGCCAACACCACACCGGCCAACGAAGCCGGCTTAGCCGCGGGTGTCATCTCAGTTCACAGTCCAGGTGTCGCGCCCGTGCAACAGCGACTGCAACGCGGCGCGGTCGGCCGGCTTGGACTCCTGCGCGGCGCGGACCTGTGCCCGGGCCGCGTCATCGTAGGTGGGCCGGTTGACCTGACGGAAGATGCCCATCACGGTGTGCTCGAGGTTCTGCTCGGATAGCCGCGAGAGCGCGAACGCGTAAGCGGAATCGGCGGCGTGCGCGTCGTGCACCACGATCTCGTCGACGCTGACGTCGGCGGTCTTGGCCACTTCGAGCCCGTACCCGGACCGCACCACGCAGTATTCGCGGTTGGCGCCGAAGATGACCGGCTCACCGTGGCGAACGTTGATCAACCGCTCCTCGGCACCCTCTTTGCGCAGCGCATCGAACGAGCCGTCGTTGAAAATCGGGCAGTCCTGCAGGATCTCGACCAGTGCGGACCCGCGATGCTGCGCCGCGGCCCGCAAAACCTCGGTCAGTCCGTTGCGGTCGGAGTCCAGCGCGCGGCCGACGAAGCTTGCCTCGGCGCCCAGCGCCAGCGATACCGGATTGAAAGGCTGGTCGAGTGATCCCATCGGCGTCGACTTGGTGACCTTGCCGACCTCGGATGTCGGCGAGTACTGACCCTTGGTGAGGCCGTAGATCCGGTTGTTGAAAAGCAGGATGGTCATGTTGATGTTGCGGCGCAGTGCGTGGATCAGGTGGTTGCCGCCGATCGACAGCGCGTCCCCGTCGCCGGTAACCACCCAGACCGACAGGTCCTCACGCGCTAGCGCCACACCCGTCGCGATCGCCGGCGCACGGCCGTGGATCGAGTGCACGCCATAGGTTTCGAGGTAGTAGGGGAACCGACTCGAGCAGCCGATACCGCTGACGAAGACGATGTTCTCGCGGCGCAATCCCAGCTCCGGCAGGAAGTTGCGAATCGTGTTGAGGATGACGTAGTCGCCGCAACCGGGGCACCAACGGACCTCTTGGTCACTGGTGAAGTCCTTGGCCTTCTGCGGTTGGTCGGTGGTGGGCACACCGTAGTTCTTGGACAGCAGGTCCGGCAGCCCGAGATCCACGCCCGCGCCGATCAGGTCAGTCATCAGTTAGCTCCCGCTCCAACCGTGGCCGCCGCCAATCTCGCGACCATCGTCTTGTCTTGCTCGATTTCGGCCAGTGTCCCGCCCAGCGCGGCGCGGATGAGGCGCCCGACCTCGTCGGCCAGGAACGCAACGCCCTGGACCTTGGTAACCGATTGGACGTCAACCAAGTACTTGCCGCGCAGCAGCAGCGCCAGTTGGCCCAAGTTCATCTCCGGTGCGACCACCTGCGGGTAACGCCGCAACACCTCGCCCAGATTGGCCGGGAATGGTCTGAGGTACCGCAGATGGGCATGGGCAACCTTGACGCCGTTGCGTCGTGCACGCCGGCAAGCTTCGCCGATCGGGCCGTAGGAGCTGCCCCATCCGATCAGCAGCAGTTCGGCGTCTCCGGTTGGATCGTCGACTTCCAGGTCGGGAACGGAGATGCCGTCGATCTTGGCCTGTCGCAACCGCACCATCAGGTCGTGATTGGCCGGCTCGTAGGAGATGTCGCCGGAGCCGTTCGCAGCTTCCAACCCGCCGATGCGATGTTCTAGACCGGGAGTACCCGGTACGGCGAATTGCCGGGCGAGGGTTTCCGGGTCGCGAGCATACGGCTGGAACGGCTCGTCCGGCTTGGCGAAGACGTGCTTGATGGGCGCCAGAGTGTCGACGTCCGGGATTCGCCACGGCTCCGAGCCATTGGCAATTGCCCCGTCCGACAACACAATTACCGGGGTGTGGTAGGACACCGCGATGCGCACGGCCTCCAGGGCGGTCTCAAAACAATCCGACGGCGATCGCGGCGCCAGCACCGCCACCGGTGATTCCCCATTGCGGCCGTACAGCGCCTGCAGCAGGTCAGCCTGCTCGGTCTTGGTCGGTAGGCCGGTCGACGGCCCGCCCCGCTGTACGTCGATGACAAGCAACGGCAGCTCGGTCATCACCGCCAGTCCAAGCGCTTCGGCCTTCAGCGACAAGCCGGGTCCCGATGTGCTGGTGACTCCGAGCGCGCCGCCGTAAGCCGCGCCAATTGCAGCGCAGATCCCGCCGATCTCGTCTTCCGCCTGGAAGGTGATCACGTCGAAGTTCTTGTGCTTGGAGAGCTCGTGCAGAATGTCCGATGCCGGCGTGATCGGATAACTGCCGAGAACAACCTGAATGTCGGCCAGCTGACCGGCGGTGACGATGCCGTAGGCCAAGGCGGTGTTGCCGGAGATCTGCCGGTACTCACCTGCGGGCAGCTTCGCCGCCGAAACCTCGTAGGTGACGGCGAAGGCCTCGGTGGTTTCCCCGTAGTTCCACCCCGCCTTGAGGGCCAGCACGTTGGCCTCGGCGATGTCGGGCTTGCGGGCGAACTTCTCCCTGACGAATTGCTCGCTGGTTTCGATCGGGCGCCCATACATCCACGACAACAGGCCCAGCGCGAACATGTTCTTGGCGCGCTGGCCGTCTTTCTTCGTCGCGCCGATGACCTCGACAGCGCCCAGCGTCAAGGTGGTCATCGGGACGGCCTCGACCTTGTAGTCGGACAGTTCCCCAGATTCCAGTGGGTTGTCCTGGTAGCCGACTTTGGCCAGGTTGCGCTTGGTGAATTCGTCGGAGTTGGCGATCACCAGCCCGCCGATTGGCAGGTCGGTGATGTTGGCCTTCAGGGCCGCGGGGTTCATCGCAACCAACACGTCGGGCCGGTCACCGGCGGTGAGGATGTCGTGGTCAGCGATTTGGATCTGGAACGACGAGACGCCCGGCAGCGTGCCCTGCGGCGCGCGGATCTCGGCCGGGTAGTTCGGTTGGGTCGCCAGGTCGTTACCGAAAAGCGCTGCCTCGGAAGTGAACCGGTCGCCGGTGAGCTGCATGCCGTCGCCGGAGTCCCCGGCGAAACGGATGACAATTTGTTCCAGTTTCTCCCGCTTTTGCGGTTCGGGCAGCGCGCCATTGGCTCGGTGTGAATCCGCGTGAGATTCTGACCTGGTTCCGTTGTCGTTCGGACCCACGTCCCCGCCTTCCATCGCTGTTCACCGCACGGGTACGTTGCAGCTACCGGTGCCCATCGTCTCAGTGATCCCCCGGCCGGGTGTATGTCACTGGCGGTACCGATTATTGCACTATTCTTAGGGATTCAGTGACGCTGATGCACACCACCACATTACCGCGAATTGCCTAAAATGCGAGGTCAGACACACGCGATCGGTGGATCTTGGGACAAAATGTGGTGTTCGTCACTTTTGCTGGCACGCGAACTCTAAGAATCGAAGTTACGCGCCGGTAACATTTGCTAGCGGCTTGTCCTAACCCCTCCCTCCCCCATTCGGGGGAGGCGCCGTCGCCGCGTCGGCGGCCCGTTTGGCGGCATTCGGCCCGGTTTCGGGCATGGCGACCGAGTAGAGCGTCAACCCCGCCCCGGCCAGTGCGCCCAGCGAGATGAACGCCGCGTGGTAGCCAGCGACCACCACGATCCACCCGGCGACGATGTTCGACAGGGCCGCGCCGACGCCCCATGCCGTCGTCGCTGCGCCCAAGCTGACGTTGAATCGCCCGGTTCCGTGCGTAAGGTCCTGCACGACGAGCGGGAACAGCGCGCCGAAAATGCCGGCTCCGACGCCGTCGAGGATCTGGACGCCGACCAGCCAGTGCGAGTTGTCGGAAAACGTATAGAGGAAGCCGCGCGCCATCAAGACGGCGAACGCGACCAGAAAGATCGGCTTTCGTCCCCAGCTGTCGGCCTTGGCCCCGGCCAGGTACGCCGTTGGCACCATCACGACCTGCGCGGCGACAATGCACGTCGCCATCAACGCCGTGCCGACGTCGGTGTTCTGCAGCGCCAGCACCTGTCCGACCAGCGGCAGCATCGCCGCGTTAGCGAGATGGAAGGTGAACATGGCCGCCGCGAAGATCAGCAATCTGCGGTCGTGAAATAACACCGCGAACCCGGACGGCCGCGGGTGGGCCGCTTCGGGTGTGTGGTCCATCCCGCGGGCCACATCGTGGTCGATCGCGTCGCCGGGGATCCGCAGCGTTGCCACCACGCTGAGGGCGGCCATGACGGCCAGCACCCAGAACACCACCACCGGGCCGAGATAGTAAGCGAGTCCGCCGGTGATGGCACCGGCCGCCGCATTGCCGGCATGGTTGAACGATTCGTTGCGCCCGACCCGTCGCGAGAAGAGTCTCGTGCCGACCAGGCCGAGCGTGATCGCGGCCAACGCGGGTGCGAAGACCGAGCCGGCGACTCCGGTGAGGGCTTGCAAAATCGAGATCGCGAAGAAGCGGGGAAACAGTGGCATGGCCAGGGACCCCGCCGTCACCGTGACCGCGCCGGCGATTATCAACGCTCGCTTGGCGGTCGTCCGATCGACGAACGCGCCAACCGGTGTCTGCGCGATGATCGCCGCGATGCCGCCGACCCCCATGACGAGGCCGATCGAGGCCTGGTCCCAATGATGGGTCAGCAGGAGGTAGATCGACAGGTACGGACCCAGACCATCGCGAACGTCAGCCAGAAAGAAGTTCGATAAATCCAGCGCGTGCGCGGTTCGCCGCGGAACTGCCCCAGCGGCCTCGGCACTCAACGGCTACCGAAGGGCGGGCTCACTGGGCCTGATTGCCCGGCTAGGCGCTCTTGTCGCGGCGTTCGGTGCGGGCCGGCTTGCGCGGGACGATCGTCGGCAACACGTTGTCCTTCACCGTCTCCTTGGTCACCACGACCTTGGCGACGTCGTCACGGCTGGGGATGTCGTACATCACCGGCAGCAGGACTTCTTCCATGATCGCGCGCAACCCGCGGGCCCCGGTGCCCCGATGAATCGCCTGCTCGGCGATCGCTTCCAACGCATCCTCGGTGAACTCGAGTTCGACGTTGTCCATCTCGAAGAGCCGGGTGTACTGCTTGACCAAGGCGTTCTTCGGCTGGGACAGGATCTTGACAAGAGAGTCCATGTCCAAGTTCGTCACCGACGCGACCACCGGCAACCGGCCGATGAATTCGGGAATCAGCCCGAATTTGATCAGGTCTTCCGGCATGACTTCGGCGAAGTGGTCGGTGGTGTCTATCTCGGCTTTGGAACGCACCTCGGCCCCGAAGCCCAAACCACGTTTGCCGACCCGGTCGGAGACGATCTTCTCCAGCCCGGCGAACGCGCCGGCCACGATGAACAGCACGTTGGTGGTGTCGATCTGGATGAACTCCTGGTGCGGGTGCTTGCGTCCGCCCTGCGGGGGCACCGACGCCTGGGTGCCCTCCAAGATCTTCAACAGCGCCTGCTGCACGCCTTCCCCGGAGACGTCGCGGGTGATCGACGGGTTCTCGCTCTTGCGGGCGATCTTGTCGACCTCGTCGATGTAGATGATGCCGGTCTCGGCGCGCTTGACGTCGTAGTCGGCGGCCTGAATGAGCTTGAGCAGAATATTCTCGACGTCTTCGCCGACATAGCCGGCCTCGGTCAGCGCGGTGGCGTCGGCGATCGCGAAGGGGACGTTGAGCATCTTGGCCAGGGTTTGAGCCAGGTAGGTCTTGCCGCAGCCGGTGGGTCCCAGCATCAAGATGTTGGACTTGGTCAGCTCGACGGGTTCACCCGACCGGGAATCGCGGCCCTTCTCGCCGGCCTGAATCCTCTTGTAGTGGTTGTAGACAGCGACCGCAAGCGTCCGCTTCGCGGTGTCCTGACCGATGACGTAACCCTCTAAGAAGTCGCGGATCTCGGCGGGCTTGGGCAGCTCATCGAGTTTGACATCGTCGGCGTCGGCGAGTTCCTCTTCGATGATCTCGTTGCAAAGATCGATGCATTCATCGCAGATGTATACGCCTGGGCCCGCAATAAGCTTTTTGACCTGCTTCTGGCTCTTTCCGCAGAACGAGCACTTCAGGAGGTCACCGCCGTCTCCGATGCGCGCCATGGTGCTGGGGGCCTACTTCCTGTTCACCGTTTGGATCGTGCTATGCCGCGTGTATTTCCCGACGCTACCCGCTTGTTGCGGAGCGATGCGACCGTTAGAGCCGAATCGCGTCGGTGATATTCGTGCTTGCGTGCCTGAACATATCGCCTGAGGCGGCCCCACGCTTGCCGGAACGCGCCACTGTGTCCCTGGCGTGTCGCGGCTGTTATGCGACTGAGAGGCGGACGTGCTCGGCGGCTCTAGATTAGGCCTGTGGGTTTCGCCGTGCCCGAGAATACCGCGTTAATCGCCGATGGCGGTCTGGCGACCGAACTCGAGGCGCGAGGTCATGACCTTTCGGACGGGTTGTGGTCGGCGCGGCTGCTGGTGGAGGCCCCGCGGGAGGTCACCGCGGTGCATACGGCGTTCTTTCGCGCCGGGGCGATGATCGCGACCACGGCCAGCTACCAAGCGTCCTTCGACGGCTTCGCCGACAGCGGGATCGGCCGCGACGACACCGTCCGATTGCTTCGGCGCAGCGTCGAACTCGCCAAGACCGCGCGCGACGAAGTCGGCGATGCGAGCCGCCGGGTGGCCGCATCGGTCGGCCCGTACGGCGCCGCACGGGCCGACGGCTCGGAATACCGCGGACGCTACGGGCTTGGCGTCGCGCAGCTAGAAGACTGGCACCGGCCTCGGCTGGAGGTGCTGGCAGACGCCGGCGCCGACGTGCTGGCGCTGGAAACCATCCCCGACGTCGACGAGGCCGAGGCACTGGTGAACCTGGTGCAATCTCTCGGTGTGCCGGCCTGGCTCAGCTACACCATCGACGGCACACGCACCCGCGCCGGTCAGCCGCTGGCTGACGCCTTCGCCGTGGCGGTCGGGATACCGGAAATCGTCGCGGTCGGGGTCAACTGCTGCGCACCCGACGACGTGCTCCCGGCGATCGGGCAGGCCCGAGAAACCGGCAAACCGGTGATCGTGTATCCCAACAGCGGCGAGCGCTGGGATAGCGCTCGGCGCGCTTGGGTCGGCCCATCGCGGTTCTCGGCGCGGTTAGCCGTGCAGTGGGCGGCGGCCGGCGCGCGAGTCATCGGCGGGTGCTGCCGGGTGCGGCCGGCCGACATCGCCGAGCTGGCGACCGCGCTGAACTAGCCGGCTGATCGGCGCAAGCGGTCAATCACGCCGTCTGCGCCGAGAGCTTCCGGTACTCCAGCACGGTGTCGATGATCCCGTAGTCCTTGGCGTCTTCGGCGGTCAGGATCTTGTCGCGGTCGGTGTCTTTGCGGATCGTCGCGGCGTCCTTGCCGGTGTGATGGGCCAGCGTGGTTTCCATCAGCGTGCGCATCCGCTCGATCTCGGCGGCCTGGATCTCCAAGTCGGAGAACTGGCCCTGGATCACCCCCGACAACGACGGCTGGTGGATCAGCACCCGCGCGTTAGGCAGCGCCATCCGCTTGCCCGGCGTTCCGGCCGCCAACAGCACCGCCGCGGCCGAGGCGGCCTGACCCAGGCACACCGTCTGGATGTCGGCGCGCACGTACTGCATCGTGTCGTAGATCGCCATCAGCGAGGTGAACCCGCCACCCGGCGAATTGATGTACATGGTGATGTCGCGGTCTGGATCGAGGGATTCCAGCACCAGTAGCTGGGCCATGATGTCGTTGGCCGACGCGTCGTCGACCTGGACGCCGAGAAAGATGATGCGTTCCTCAAACAGCTTGTTATAAGGGTTGGACTCCTTGACGCCGAAGCTCGAATGCTCGATGAACGACGGCAGGATGTAACGCGCTTGGGGTTGGAGGTCGGGGTTCATATTGATGGGGCTCCGTTTGTCTCGGCGCGGGTGATGATGTGGTCGACGAACCCGTATTCCAGCGCCTCCTTGGCGGTGAACCAGCGGTCGCGATCCGAATCCGCCACGATGCGCTCGATCGGCTGGCCGGTGAATTCGGCGTTGAGCCGGAACATCTCCTGCTTGATGACGGCGAACTGCTCGGCCTGGATGGCGATGTCGGCCGCGCTACCGGTCACCCCACCCAGCGGCTGGTGCATCAGGATGCGGGCGTGCGGCAGCGCGTAACGCTTGCCCTTGGTGCCGGCGGCCAGCAGGAACTGGCCCATCGACGCGGCCATCCCCATCCCATAAGTGGCGATGTCGCACGGTGCCAACACCATCGTGTCGTAGATCGCCATCCCGGCGCTGATCGATCCGCCCGGAGAGTTGATGTACAGCGAGATGTCCTTGTTGGAGTCTTCGGCCGCGAGCAGCAGGATCTGCGCGCACAGCCGGTTCGCGATGTCGTCATCCACCTGCGACCCCAGGAAAATGATGCGCTCAGAGAGCAGACGCTCATAGACCGAATCGACGAGGTTCAGACCTCCCGCGTTCGCCCGCATTTCAGTCGCACGGCTCACAGTGGGTTACCTGCTTTCTCGAGTTCCGTATTCATCGACACTAACCAACCGGGGCCGCCGCGCACTCCCCGAAGTCCCCGCGTTCGCTCACAGCGTCACTTCGTATCGCCCGACGGCTCTTCCGAGGAGGCACCGGCCTCTCCGTCGTCGACGACTTCAGCTTCCTCGCCTACCTCGTCGACTCCCGCGGCCTTCCCCTCATTCCCGGCCTCCGGTTGGGAGCGCGTGCCGAAGAATTCCGAGGTGTCGACGACGTTGCCGCCGGTGTCGGTAACCGTCGCCGCCTCGACCGCGGCGGCGATGGTCAGCCCGCGCCGCACGTCGGCGAACATCGCCGGCAGCTGATTGTTCTCCTGGAGGTAGGCGAGCAACTGTTGGGGTTCAATGCCGTACTGCTGCGACGAGAGCACGAGCCGTTCGGTGAGGTCCTGCTGGCTCACCTGAATGTCGAGGTCGTCGCCCAGTGCGTCCAGCAGCAACTGCGTCTTGATGGCCTTCTCGGCGTTCGAGCGGGTGTTCGCGTCGAACTCTTCGCGCGACGAGCCCTGCTTTTCCAGCGCTTCGGCGAACTTGGCTTCGTCGTGATCGAGGCCATGCAGCGCGTTGTGCACGGTGTTGTCCACCTGGGCCTGCACGATCGCTTCCGGCAGCGGCATGTCGACCTGCTCGAGCAAGGTATCCAACGCGGCCACGCGGATGTCCTCCGCCTGCTGGACACGCTTGGCCCCGCTCACCTGATCGGCCAGACTGGCGCGCAACTCGTCGATGGTGTCGAATTCGCTTGCCAGCTGGGCGAATTCGTCATCGGGTTCCGGCAGCTCGCGCACCTTGACCGAGCCGACAGTCACGGTGACTTCGGCTTCCTTCCCGGCCTGCGGACCGGCCGCCATCGTGGTGGTGAAGGTCCGGCTTTCCCCGGCTGACAGGCCGACGATCGCATCGTCGACACCGTCGATGAGCTGGCCGGAGCCGACCTCATGTGACAGTCCCTTCGTCGCTGCCTCGGGGAGATCTTCGCCGTCGATCTTGGCCGACAGGTCGATCGAGACGAAGTCGCCGGCCACGGCGGGCCGCTCGACTCCGGTCAGGGTGCCGAACCGGGCACGCAAGGACTGCAGTTCGGCATCGACGTCCTCGTCGCTGACTTTGATCGGATCGACGGTGATCTTCAGCGCACTCAGGTCGGGCAGCGTGATCTCAGGCCGTACGTCGACCTCGGCGGTGAAAACCAGCTCCTGGCCGTACTCCTTTTTGGTCACTTGAATATCGGGTTGGCCCAGCGGTCGCACGTCGGATTCGGTGACGGCCTGGCCATAGCGGCTGGGCAACGCCTCGTTGACGACCTGGTCGAGCATCGCCTCGCGGCCGACGCGCGCTTCCAGGAGCTTGGCCGGCGCCTTGCCGGGACGGAACCCCGGCAATCGCACCTGCTTGGCCAGCTCTTTGTAGGCCCTGTCGAAGTCGGGCTGCAGCTCGGTGAAAGGCACCTCAACGTTGATGCGAACCCGGGTGGGGCTCAACTGCTCGACGGTGCTCTTCACCGGTTTGCTCCTCGTTTGTACTGGCGGATCTTCTGCTGGTCTTCTAATGGCCGAGCCCGTTGGCCGTGGCGCGCCGGTCGGGGTGACAGGATTTGAACCTGCGGCCTTCCGCTCCCAAAGCGGATGCGCTACCAAGCTGCGCTACACCCCGCGCTGACCTCGCGATCCTACGGCCAAGCCCCGCCATTCCAGTAACGGCCTCACAACCAGATCACCGGACGGCATCATTTGGATTTGATGTCTGCCGCGACGTACAGTCGCGCTCGACTAATACACGCGGGCGTAGCTCAATGGTAGAGCCCTAGTCTTCCAAACTAGCTACGCGGGTTCGATTCCCGTCGCCCGCTCCAAGCGGGCATTTGACACAACGGCCGACTAGGCTGGAGGCGCTGAGCAGGCCGACGACGCCCCGGAGGCCGACAGATGCAGCCGGCGGCCGATTGGGCCCGATCGGCCAGGCTGAGGAGGCCGACAATTCAGCACACTGGCACCACGGCCCAGGTCGCAATCCACGGCTCATGCACGTCGCGCTTCGAGCGGGTACGCGACGCGTTCGAGCGGAACTTTTTGCAGGGCAAAGAGGTTGGTGCAGCGGTCGCGGCCTGGGTGGACGGCGAGTTGGTCGTCAACCTGTGGGCCGGTTCTGCCGATGCTGGGGGTACCCGACCGTGGCAGGTGGACACGGTAGCCACCGTGCTATCCGGCACCAAGGGCCTGACCAGCACATGCGTACATCAGCTCGTCGAACGCGGTGAGCTCGATCTGGATGCGCCGATATCGCGTTATTGGCCCGAGTTCGGGCAGGCCGGCAAGGAGGCCATCACCACCAAGATGGTGATGAGTCACCGCTCGGGGGTGATCGGGCCGCGCAAGCGAATGCCCTGGCAGCAGGTCACCGACTGGGACTTGGTCTGCGAACGGTTGGCCGCCGCTGAACCCTGGTGGGAGCCCGGAACCGCGCAGGGCTACCACATGACGACTTACGGCTTCATCCTCGGCGAAGTGTTCCGCCGGGTGACCGGCAACACCGTCGGTCACTACCTGCGCACCGAGATCGCCGAGCCACTCGGCGCCGAGGTTCACATCGGCTTGTCGCGCGCCGAACAACGCCGCTGCGCCGATCTGGTGGAAAAGCCCCACATCCGCAAGATGCTGGCCGACGTCAACGCCCCCGGCTACCCCACCACGCTGGCCGAACATCCCAAGGCCGGCCTGGCCGTGTCGATGGGGTTCGCACCCGACGACGAAGTCGGCTCCAACGATCTCGAGTTGTGGCGCGAGGTCGAGTTCCCGGGCACCAACGGGCAGGTCTCGGCGCTGGGGCTGGCGACCTTCTATAACGCGCTGGCGCAGGAGCAACTGCTCAGTCGCCGGCACATGGATCTGATCCGGGTGTCGCAGGGCGGCTTCGACACGGATCTGGTCCTCGGCCCGCGGGTGGCCGACCACGGGTGGGGTCTGGGCTACATGCTCAACCAGCGCTGTGTCAACGGACCCAATCCGCGGATTTTGGGCCATGGCGGCCTGGGCGGCTCGTTCGGTTTCGTGGACCTCGAGCACCGGATCGGTTACGCGTACGTGATGAACCGGTACGACGCCACCAAGGCCAACGCCGACCCGCGCAGCGTGGCGCTCAGTGACGAGATTTATGCGGCGCTCGGGGTCAAGAAGGGCTGAGCCCGACAGCTGCCGCGCCCGGCTGATGCACAGAACCGCACCCGCCTAGCCGTGGAGCCCGACGTTGGCAGATGCGATTGTGTACAACGATTCGACTGGACCGACGTCAGCCGAAGGCTCTCACCATCCCCGTCCGGGTGGCGGCCCGCCGTGGTCGTGGTCCCATCCTGGTCCGCCGGGTCCCCCGTGGTCCCATCCTGGTCCGCCGGGTCCCCCGCGGTCCCATCCTGGTCCCCCGCGGTCCCATCCTGGTCCGCCTGGTCCTCGGAAGTTGTCGTGGCAACCCCCCCAGTCCCAGTTATCGCCCCAACCGGGATCCCAGAACTCACCCGGGCACCATTGTGGGAATGGACCGGGCTGGGCTTGAGCGTCGGTTGCTGCGGCTACACCGGCGAAACCCAAGCCGGCGGCCATGGCGACTGTTGCTGCGGCGATGCCTGCGATTCTCTTCACCGGCCCAGGCTACCCACGACGGTCAGCCCCGAAACTCCTGGACGTCCAACCGTTCTCGATCCGACGCATTAGCTTAGCCGACCCGATATCAGCGACGCGCAAAAGTCACGGTCGCGGCTCACCGCGACAGTCACCGGCACTGACAACGGCTTTAGTGGGGGTTAGGCCCGCCCGGCTCATCAGGTCCGCCCGGAGGCGGTTCCCCGGGACCCCATCCCGGTCCCCAGTGCGGATCGGGATGAGGGTTAGGCCCAGGTCCCCGCCAGTCATCGTGGCAGCCTCCCCAGTCCCAATTGGGACCCCAACCTGGGTCCCAGAAGTCGCCTGGGCACCACTGCGGGAAGGGGCCCGGTTGAGCTTGAGCCTGCGTCGCAGCGTCCAAACCGGCCAGCCCCAGGCCGGCGGCCATCGCGGCCGACGCTGCTAAAAAGTGGACGACATTTTTCATATTGCCTTCCTAGCAAACATAAGCAGTGCACCAGTCAGTGCCTTCTCGTTGGCGCCACCGGCAACGACCGTGGCCTCAATGAGGCTCAAGCGCAATACTTTTGGGGTGGTCGTACACCTATCGTTCCTTATACAACGGCAGTCACACACGAAACTGCCCTACTGCGAGGCGAATTCGCTGAAAACCCAAACCAGCAATCAGAGCGGCCGTCGCGACCGCAGGACCTACAGATTCTTTTCGTGTGACTTCGTCGCCAAACCCGCTGACCGACAACGGTGATCAACACTCGCGCCAGATCTGGATACCGCGCCCTCAGCTTCTCCCGGACTAGTCGCTCGAGGACGAGTCGCCCCCGCCGGACGAGTCGCCTCCGCCGGACGAGTCGCCTCCGCCGGACGAGTCGCCTCCGCCGGACGAGTCGCCTCCGCCGGATGAGTCGGGTCCTGCGGATGTGCCGGCATCCGGTCCAGGCGCGGCCGGCCCCGCTCCGCCCGCATCCGGTGCAGGCGCGTCCGGCCCCGCTCCGCCCGCATCCGGTCCAGGCGTGCCCGGTCCAGGTCCACCGGCATCCGGTCCAGGCGTGCCCGGTTCTGGCCCAGATCCCGGTCCTCCGGGCCCACCCGGTTCTCCCGGTCCCCCAGGTTCATGTCCTCCAGGGCCCCCCGGTCCACCAGGTCCACCAGGTTCTCCCGGTCCACCCGGTTCTCCAGGTCCACCGGGCCCGTGGCCGCCATGATCCCCAGGGCCCCCGGGTCCACCCGGTCCACCCGGTCCACCCGGTCCACCCGGTTCTCCAGGTCCACCGGGTCCGTGGCCGCCATGATCCCCAGGGCCGCCCGGTCCGGGCCCCCCAGGCCCGCCGGGGCCTCCGGGTCCTCCCGGTCCG
>Ga0210398_10000326_pt1 | contig 56410 bp, 51 predicted proteins | sample IncBWC4OmetaG_FD_161047 | JGI IMG/M metagenome (GOLD analysis project Ga0210398, IMG submission 161047) | Forest soil microbial communities from Barre Woods Harvard Forest LTER site, Petersham, Massachusetts, United States - Inc-BW-C-4-O | ecosystem: Environmental > Terrestrial > Soil >...
GAATTGAAGACACGGGACTGAACATACCGCGCACCGAACGGGTCGTCGTGGTGCAAGTGACGACCAGGCCGCGCAGCCGGATTGAAAAGCAGAATTTCTACGAACTGCTGTGCGAAGAACTCGCTCGACGTTGCGGGGTGAGTGCGTCGGATGTCATCGTTTCCATCACGCAAAATACTGATGAAGACTGGTCCTTCGGATACGGCCGCGCACAGTCCATTACCGGAGAACTTTGAACTCGAAGACGGTCCAAGCGGCACGCACTTTCATCACTTTCGAACACGCCACTTAGTCTCATCTTTAGGTGCGCGATTCAGGTGTGCAAATCGCCGCGCACCGAAAATCATGCGACGGGTCCGGACGCGGTCGCGTCGAATCGTGCATTGGAGGACCGTTATGCAGGCTGCCGTCGCTTGCCCGTTGATTGCCTCTGATACAACAATTCAACCATACCCGTCTTGTAAGCGATTACGTCCTTCAGTTGCCATCGCGTTTCGATACCGGCGTTCTCAAACAGGCGCAGCCCTTCGCCCAAGAGGACCGGCATCATCGCCAGTCTGATTTCATCCACCAGATCGAGCCTGAGAAAACTCTGGCATAGCAGCGCCCCTCCGACGAGCCATATATTTCGATATCGCGGTGCCAGACTCTCATTGACCAGCTTCCTGAGATCACCGGAATAGAACTCGACACTCTTCCTTGTAGATGGCAAATGTCTGCTTTTGACCACGACGGTCGGCGTGTCCCCATAAGGCCAGCCCAGTTGCAGCGCATGCTCGTAGGTTCGGGATCCGAGCACAAAGCAGTCGATGGAAGGCACGGTGTCGTCGGGATTGTTCTCGGAAACGCCTTTTTCATAGATGTCTCCTGGGCTATCCATCCACGAAATACTGTTGTCTTTTTTGGCGATGAAGCCGTCAAGGCTTGAAACCACATGCAGCGTGATGATCGATGTACCTGCGTTCCTTTCAGCGCGTGACATGGATTTCCTCTCTCTTTTACTCTTGATGCGGATCAGCGCGGCTACGCATGCGTTCATCACTCCGCCGTTGTAAATCTTCCCCGCGTCTCTGCCGTAGAAGGCTATCAAAATTTGATGAAGGCTGGACTTCCCCGGGCGCCGCTTGCAGATTACGCCGGGCGAAGCTAAATTAGGTGCGAGAATCGGAGCTGCGAATGAAAAAAACCGTCCCGGCGGAATCTGCCTCTGCATTAATCGACGCCAAGATCAATCAACTCGCGGACTGGCGCGGCAAGACGCTCGCGAAAGTGCGCGAGGTCATTCTTGCGGCGGACCCTGAGATCGTCGAAGAATGGAAGTGGATGGGAAGCCCTGTGTGGTCTCGTGACGGAATGATCGCCGTCGGCAATGCCCACAAAGATAAAGTGAAGCTCACATTTTCCCACGGTGCGAGCCTTCCTGATCCTGGGAAGATATTCAACGCCGGTCTCGGAGGCAACGCGTGGCGGGCGATCGATCTTCTCGAGGGCGACAAGATCGATGAGCGTGCTCTAAAAAGTCTTATCCGTGCCGCCATTGATTACAATCAGGCGAAATTAAAGAAGAAAACGCCCGCGGGGGCGCGAGCGAAAGCACAGAAAAGTAAAAAATAATCAAGCGATTGGGCGGAGATGCCTGTTTGCCTCCGCCTGCCCAAGTCAGGGTTTCATTTGCTCCCGGCCTCAGGCTGCTTCAAAAAGATAGCCGGAACCTCCTGCTGCTTCATCATGTTGTTGTAGGAGGCAACGTCGGTCGAGACGATTGCTTTCCACGCAGCGAGTTGTTCATCGACAGCTTTGCTGAGCATGTCGAAAACTTCGTACGATTGCTTGGTCGGAGCCGAATCGGCGCTGCCGACAACTCCGCCTAACGCTACCAGGTGATTGTTCAGGCGAACTGGGTAGTTAAGCACGTCCTGACAGCTCTTGGCTTTGGTCTGGATGAGCGCCTCTTCCACGACCGTCATCTTCTTGTCGAGCGACTTGCCCGCATCGGCGATGGCTTTGCCGCGGGAATCGTCTTTCATGCGGGCATCGATCGCCTTCATCTGCTCGCGCAGATCGCGAATCTGAATGATCGCATCGTCGGTTTCAGTGACTTTGTCGCGGATTTTCAGAAGCAGATCGAACTGCTTCGACAAGTCTTCCGCACTGAGGTGAAGACGTGGGTCGGCGTCGATGTTCAGCGGCGCAGTGTAGGCCTTTCCGAGCACCGTCAGCCGCGCCTGGTACCTCCCCGGCAGAGCTTCGGGGCCGTCCGTGTTGCCTCCCCACAACGGAGCCTTGGGGACCTTCGTCGCGCCTTCGTAGCGCAGATCCCAGACGAAGCGATTGAAGCCGGCATCGGCTGGGAGAGAGTCGGCTTTGTGATCGCGGCCGGACTCTTCCTCCTCGCCGCCGTCAGCCTCTTCTTTCTTCGGATACTTGCGGATCACCTTTCCGGAAGCGTCGAGAATTTCCAGCGTGACCTTGGGTTCGTCGGCGTCGTTCTTCTTCGCTTCGGAGGCATCCGCGGCGGAAGCATCGGCCTCGCTCTTTGCCTTAATGTCGTCGGTGGCAGCCTTCTTCGGCTTAACATCTTCTTTCTTGAGCGACGTTTTCAACCAATAGTCGATAACCGCACCCTCCGGAGGGTTCTTACCGACATTGCCGCTGGGCGCGAAGAACGATGCGCGGAAAACCGTATGATTCGCCTCCGCCGGAGTGAACAGGTGTGCATCTTGCTGTGGAATTGAGTCTTCATATTGTTCCAGCGGAGTTATGTCATCGAGCACCCAGAAGCTGCGGCCATGGGTTGCGACGACAAGATCGTTGTTCTTAACGACAAGATCGTTCACCGGGGCGGGTGGCAAGTTAAGTTGCAGCGCCTGCCAGTGCGCTCCGTCGTTGAACGAAATGTAGATGCCTTGCTCGGTTCCGGCGAAGAGCAGACTGGGATGATGCGGATCGACTCGCACGGCGTGCACATAATCGTTCGCGGGAAATCCCTCGACCAGCTTGGTCCAGCTCTTGCCGAAATCCGTGGTCTTAAAAACGTAGGGCGTAAAGTCGTCGGACTTGTGGCGTTCGACCGCAATATAGGCGGTTCCAGCGTCGCGCGGCGAAGCCTCGATCATGCTGACCGTGCCCCACTCCGGCATAGCCTTCGGCGTGACGTTTTCCCAGTGCCGGCCGCCGTCGCGCGTGAGTTGAATCAGTCCGTCGTCAGTTCCGGCCCAGATCATATCTTTCTGCACCGGCGATTCCACGACCGAAAAAATCGTGTCGTAGACTTCAACGCCGGTGTTGTCTTTCGTAATCGGGCCGCCGGAAGATGCCTGCTTGGATTTGTCGTTGCGCGTGAGATCGGGACTGATGATCGACCAGCTCATCCCGGCATCGGTGGTTTTGAAAAGAACTTCTCCGGCGAAATACATCGTCTTTGGGTCGTGCGGCGAAAACGCGATAGGCTCGGTCCACTGAAAACGATGTTTCACATCGGCCGCCGCCCATCCGATAGGATTCACCGGCCACGGATTGATGGCTTGCTCTTCGCCAGTGTGGTGATCGTAGCGGCTGATGTCTCCCCCGTAAGAGCCGGCATAAACAATTTCAGGATCGGTGGGATCGGGCGCAATATAACCGCTTTCGCCTCCGCCAACTGCATACCAATTGGGGCGATCGATGGCGCCCTCCGGGCTCGCGCTCGCAATGCCGACGGTTGAGTTATCCTGCTGCGCTCCGTAAACGTAGTAAGGAAAGCGGTTGTCGGTGGTGACGTGGTAGAACTGCGCGGTGGGCTGGTTGTATTCGCTGGTCCAGGTAGCGCCGCCGTCGATGGAAACCGTTGCGCCGCCGTCGTTGCCGTTGATCAGGCGCTTCGGATCGTTAGGATCGATCCAGAGGGCGTGGTTATCGCCGTGGGGCACGCGCAGCTGGTTAAAAGTCTTGCCTCCGTCGTTCGAGCGGTAAACACCGGTGTTCAGGATGTAAACCGTATTCTCCGATTTGGGGTCGGCGAAAATGTGCGAGTAATACCAGGCGCGCTGGCGGAAGCGGTGATCGTCGGTCATCAGATGCCAGGAGTCGCCGCCATCGTCAGAGCGGTAGATCCCGCCTTTCTCGGCTTCGATCACTGCCCAGATGCGATTCGGATTTGCCCCGGAGACCGTGACGCCGATGCGGCCCATAATTCCGTCGGGCAATCCATGCGCCTTGAGTTCTTTCCACGTTGTGCCGCCATCGATGGAACGGTAAAGTCCGCTGCCGGGGCCGCCGCTGTCGAGGCTCCAGGGCGTACGTCGTGCCTGCCATAACGCCGCAAAAAGGATGTTCGAGTTTGTAGGGTCGAATACGACGTCGATGCCGCCGGACTTCGCGTCTTTATAAAGAACTTTTTGCCAACTCTTGCCGCCGTCCTGTGTGCGAAAGATCCCTCGCTCTTCGTTATCGCCAAAGGGATGTCCGAGAGCGGCGACGAATGCAATATCCGGATTCTTTGGATTCACGGCGAGGCGCCCGATCGCGTGAGTGTCGGCAAGGCCTGCGAACTTCCAGGTTTTGCCGGCGTCGATGGATTTGTAGACTCCGTTGCCACCCACGATGTTGCCGCGGATGCAGGCTTCTCCGGTGCCGACGTAAATCACGTTTGGATCGGACTCGGAAACCGCAATTGCGCCGATCGCAGGCGATGCGTCTTTCTGCTTGTCGAAGATCGGCTTCCAGTTGAGGCCCGCGTCGGTCGTCTTCCAGACGCCTCCGGCGGTTGCGCCGAAATAATAGGTGTTGTCCTGGTCCACTACGCCTGAGACGGCGACGACGCGTCCGCCGCGAAAAGGTCCGATCAGGCGATACTCCAAGTTTTTCCACGGACCCTTATCTTCGCCGTCGTCGCTGTCCTTATCTTTTTGCGAATTTTGGGAGTCGGCAGATTCGGCCTTGGTCTGAGATGCCTGCTGCTGCGGCGAGTCGGCGCTTTGTTTGGATGGATGCTTCTGCGCGAATAATGCAGGGGTAAGAACGGTAACGAGAACGGCGAGTTTGAGGGATCGCAATTCCAGGTTCCTCCGGATGTGACCATCAACGAGTGACAAATTAAAGATAGTGACCAGACAAAGTTAACGAACGAACACAATAATCCTGCACAGCCAAATTCACAACCGGAAAGAAAGTAGTGGAAGGCGCGGGAGGGGAGATAGAATTAGCACGGGCACCACACGAGGGAACAAAGAACCAATGTACTTCGAACAGTTCTATCTGGGATGTCTGGCGCACGCCTCTTACATGCTGGCTTCGGAGGGCGAAGCAGTGGTGGTCGATCCGCAGCGTGACGTCGAGATATATTTGCAGGCTGCCCAGGCCAACGGGGTGGCGATCCGGCATGTGTTTGAAACTCATCTGCATGCCGATTTTGTTTCTGGCCACAAGGAACTGGCTGCAAAAGCCGGCGCGACAATCTACATGGGAGAACAGGCGGAAGCGAAGTTTCCGCACGTCGCGGTGCGCGATGGCTTTCAATTGCAGGTCGGCAAAATTCGAATCACCGCGCTTGAGACGCCCGGTCACACGCCCGAAAGTATTTGCCTGGTGATTACAGATGAGGAGAAATCGCCGGAACCCTGGGCCGTGTTGACCGGCGATACATTATTTCTTGGCGATGTCGGTCGTCCCGATTTATCGAAGCGACACACTCCCGCGCAGTTGGCTGCCCTGCTGTACGACAGCCTGCACGGCAAAATCCTCAAGCTCGACGATGAGGTTCTGGTTTATCCCGCCCACGGCGCGGGTTCGCTCTGTGGCCGCAATATGCGGGCAGAGCGGGTTTCAACGGTCGGCACTGAGCGGCTGACGAATTATGCCTTGCAAATCAAGAGCAGGGAAGAGTTCGTGAAGCAATTGACCAGCAACTTGCCGGCGCGGCCCGCATATTTTTCGCAGGATGCCGAGATTAATCGCACCGGAGCGGCGTCGTTGTCGGAATTCTCTCCTTTGCCTCCTATCGACGCTTACGCATTGCAAACTTTACTGGCCGAAGGCGGCATTGCGCTGGACGTTCGTTCCGGAGAGGAGTTTGCCGGGGGCCACGTGCCGGGGTCGGTGAACATTCCATTGTCGGGGCAATTTGCTTCGTGGGCGGGGGCGCTGCTCGGGCTCGAGTCGCGTCCTGTGTTGATCGCAGCCTCGGATGAAGCTGTAACCGAAGCCCGAATGAGGCTGGCTCGCGTCGGGCTCGAAAATGTGCAGGGATATCTTAAGGGCGGAGTCGCGGCGTGGAAGGAATCCGCTCAGGGCTTGGAAACCATTCCGCGAATCACCGTTCAGGCGCTGAACGAGCAATTAAACCAGTTGCAGGTGCTGGACGTTCGGCGGGAGCCCGAATGGGAGACGGGACATGTCGAAGGCGCGATGTGGTGGCCGTTGGATAATTTCAAAATTGCGCCGCCCGAGATCGATCGCGATGTGACCGTTGCGGTTCATTGCAAAGGCGGCTATCGCAGCATGATCGCATGCAGCCTGCTGCAGCGCGCGGGCTTCAAAAACATCGTGGATGTGACCGGCGGTTTCGACGCGTGGCAGCAAGCGAAGCTCGCGGTTACCATAGAGAAGCCTGTGGTTGCGTAACCAGCCGAGCTCATCTTTACACGAAAGCATCTCGCGGTCGGAGCACGGTGTAAACTTTCCGCAGCATCGAAGACGAATCCGACAATGAATACGGCCAAGCTCGCCAAATCCTATCGCATTGATAACGGAAAGCATTTTCGCCTGAAGGAGTTCGATCCCGCCGACACCGGGGATTGGAAATCGGAAGATGAGGCCAAGCACCAGCTGCGGAAAGATATTGCGCGAATGGCTGATTTGCAGGCCAGGCTGTACGCGGAGAACAACTGGTCGGTGTTAATGATCCTGCAAGCGATGGATGCGGCAGGGAAAGATGGCACCATCAAGCACGTCATGTCTGGAGTAAATCCCGAGGGTTGTGACGTTCACTCGTTCAAAGCGCCTTCGCAGACCGAGTTGCAGCACGATTTTCTCTGGCGCACGACGCGTCATCTTCCGGAGCGCGGGCACATCGGGATATTCAATCGTTCCTATTACGAAGAAGTGCTGGTAGTGCGTGTGCACTCGAAGGTTTTGAAAGACGAAAATCTCCCGCCGTCGCTCATAACCAAAAAAATCTGGCAGGAACGCTTCGAAGATATTCACGCTTTTGAGCGGCACATGGCGCGCAACGGCACGGTGATTCGGAAGTTCTTTCTTCATCTTTCGAAGAAAGAGCAGAACAAGCGCTTCCTCGCCCGGCTCGACGAACCGGGGAAAAACTGGAAGTTTTCAGATGCGGATCTTCACGAACGCGAATATTGGGACGACTATCAGGATGCTTACGAGGATACGATTCGCAATACCGCCTCGACGCACGCGCCGTGGTATGTGGTCCCTGCCGATAACAAGTGGTACACGCATCTGGTAGTTGCGGCGGCGATCGTTGAAACGCTCGAAGAACTTAAGCCGGCGTTCCCGAAAGTTGACGCCGCCAAGCGCAAAGAGATCGAAGAAGCTAAGAAACAATTGCTGAAAAAGTAACGAACGGTGCGCGGCAAAAAACGATTATCTGACTATGCGCCGCGGCCACTTCGAACCGTTTCAAAAGGGGATCGAAATGGGGGCTTTCAAGCTGTCCGCAAATAGCGTCAAGAAGTTTCCAACCACTTGGCTGTTCTTGTCACTGATGACATTCGCGCTATTGGCTGCTGGTGCGGCTCTTGCCCAAACCAAACCGGAACGGCAATCCAAGGCCGCGAAGCCGACGCAGACGACGCCGTCGAAAGCGACAACGCAAAAATCCGATACCGGCGAACAGGAAGGTTCCGAAGATAAGACCGAAGACAAGCTCTTCAAAGGAATGAAGTATCGGCTGATCGGCCCGTTTCGCGGGGGCCGCTCCCTGACGGCCGCCGGAATCCCCGGCGATCCAACAACCTACTATTTTGGCGCGACCGGCGGCGGAGTCTGGAAATCGACCGACGGCGCGATGACGTGGTCGCCGGTTTTCGATAAAGAAAGCACGGGATCGATCGGCAGCCTGGCGATCGCGAATTCCGATCACAACATTGTTTATGTCGGCACCGGCGAAGCCTGTATTCGCGGAAATATTTCTCAGGGCGACGGAGTTTACAAAACCCTCGACGGAGGCAAGACCTGGAAGAATATTGGCCTGCACGACAGCCGTGCCATCGGCAAAGTAATCATCAACCCGAACAATCCCGATATCGTTTTCGTCGCTGCGCTGGGGCATCCGTATGGACCCAACGCAGAGCGGGGTATTTTCCGCACGATGGACGGCGGCAAGACGTGGGATAAAGTGCTCTACAAAGACGAGAACACGGGCGCGGTCGACGTTGCGTTTGACCCACACAATTCCAATATTTTGTTCGCCGCGATGTGGCAGGTGCGGCGTACATCGTGGAGCCTGGATAGCGGCGGGCCGGGAAGCGGACTCTATCGCTCCAGCGACGGCGGCACGACCTGGAAGCGGCTCGAGGAGCACGGCCTGCCGAAAGGCCCTTACGGACGAGTTGGAATTGCCGTGGCGGCAAACTCCGATCGCGTCTACGCGCTGATCGAGGCACATAATCCAGATGGCGGTTTGTACCGCTCCGATGACGGCGGCGAAAGCTGGTCGTTCGTAAATCCCAGCCACAGCCTGTGGCAGCGGCCCTGGTATTACATGCATATCATCGCCGACCCGGTCGACGAGAATGTCGTTTACATCATGGATGTCGAGTCGTTCAAGTCGACCGATGGCGGCCATCTTTTCAACAAGGTTCAGGTCCCGCACGGCGACAACCACGGTTTGTGGATCGATCCCAAAGATACTCGGCGCATGATCGCCGCGAATGATGGCGGCGTGACGGTCACTCTCGATGGCGGCAAAAACTGGACACGCGAAGACAATCAGCCGACCGCGCAGTTCTATCACGTGATCGCCGATTCGGCGACGCCTTACCGGGTTTACGGATCGCAGCAGGATAGCGGTTCGGTCGGGATCGCCAGCCGCAGCGACGATGGTTCGATCGACCACTCCGATTGGTATGACGTAGGCGGAGGCGAAGCGGGCTACATCGCGCCGTATCCTCCCGACCCGGATATCGTTTACGCGGCCGACTACCAGGGCACGATCACGCAATACAACCGGCACATTGGCCAGGTCAAATCGATTACCGAGCAGCCGGAGCTTTCCGATGCGCACGGTGCGGATAAGCTGGAACATCGTTTCCAGTGGACGGCCCCCGTTCTGATTTCCGTGCATGACCCGAACACTCTGTATCACGGCGGCGAGCGGCTCTTCAAAACTACAGACGCCGGAGTTCACTGGGAAGCGATCAGTCCTGACCTGACTCGCAATGACAAAACCAAGCAGCATGTTTCCGGCGGGGAGATCACTCTTGACGACTCCGGAACCGAATACTACGACACCATTTTTGCCGTCGCCGAATCGCCGATCACGAAAGGTGTTCTGTGGGTTGGAACCGACGATGGCCTGGTTCAGCTAACCCGCGACGGCGGAAAGAACTGGAGCAACATCACCCCCGCCGATTTGCCCGAGTGGAGCCGCATCAGCCAGGTAGAAGCCTCCCCGTTCGATGCGGGCACAGCCTACGTAGCCGCCGACCGCCATCAGAGTGACGACGTTCAACCCTACATCTATAAGACCGCGGATTACGGCAAGACCTGGACGAAGTTGACCAACGGAATTCCGGAGGGTTCATTCGTCCGCGCAGTACGGGAAGATCCCAAAAAGCGCGGCCTGCTATATGCCGCGACCGAAAATGGCGTTTACATTTCTTTTAACGACGGCGCAAACTGGCGGCCGCTGAAACTGAATCTGCCGCCGTCGCCGGTGCATGACCTGATCGTCAAAGATAACGATCTTATCGTCGCCACACACGGTCGCGCCTTCTGGATTTTGGATGATATTGGCCCGTTGCGCCAGTACACCGACGATCTGCCGAACAAAGACGTTCATCTCTATACGCCGGATGTCGCTTATCGTATTCAGGCCGGTCAGAGCGGCGAACGCCATCCCTCAAAAAGAACCGGGCAGAATCCCCCGGTCGGCGCGGTTATTTATTTTTATCTGAAAGATGCGCCGAAAGAAGGCGCCGAGACAAGAATAGAAATTCTCGACGTTTCCGGAAAAACCATTCGAAAATATTCCAGCCTCGAATCGCAGCCACTTGACGAACCTCCCGATCCGGATGACAAAAAGCCCGAAAAAGAGATCAAGGCGGAAGCTGGGTTGAATCGATTCGTTTGGGATTTACGTGGCGAAGAAGCGCACCGCGTTCCCGGCTATTATCTCTGGGAATATGGCACCGGAGCTGCAGGTCCGGTAGTGCCGCCCGGCAAATATCAGGTAAAGCTGACCGTGGGAAGCGATAGCCAGGTGGCGCCATTTGAGGTGAAACTCGATCCTCGCGTCAAGGTCAGCCAGGAGGATCTTGCGCAGCAGTTCGCCATGCAGACGCAGATTCATGACGAACTGAATCGCGTCTACGACACCGTCAATCAGATTCAGGATGTTCGCTCTCAGGTCAATGGACTGAAGCGACGTCTGCCGGAGAATGCGAGTGCGAAAACCATTGCGTCATCTGCCGACGATCTCGACAAGAAACTGATCGCGGTGCGCGACCAGTTCGTCAATCTCACCATCAGCGCGAATGAGGATTCGCTGGCGTATCCACCGCAGATCGATGCCAAGTGGGCGTTTCTCGCCATCGACCTCGGCACCGCCGATTCCGCGCCCACCGATGCCGAACAGCATCAATTCGACAAACTGAAGCGCCAAACCGGAGAAATGCTGGCCAAGTGGGATGAATTGCAAAGCCACGAACTGGCAGACTTCCGCAAGCTGACCTCGGAAAACAGTCTTTCCACGGTTGTAGTCCCACCCGCGGATCGTGCGGGAGAAACCGACGGCGCCGATTCGCACTGAGTACAATTCGCACCCAGGGCGGGTTAGCGTTGAAAAATCTTCGCCCTCCAGTAATAAAAACGGCCTATTACTTCCGTGCCAGAACGATGGCACGGATGGGCCTTGTACGCCCATCGGGGCGCTGCTATCTTGCCGATAAGTGATGCTGATCCTCCCCTGAAATAAGAACGATTCCTGAATTGGGGGTAGCTATGAGGTTCATGCATCTGTGCTATGCGGCTGTGGGCTTTGCGGTGGCCCGATGGGTATTTCGGAGGCAGCCTGTAGTCGATCCCGTTTCTCGTATGCGCTCTTCGGGTCTTCTTTAGAAGATTGATTTGTAAGGTTAGGGTCCGGGAAGTTTTTCCGTAAAGTCTGGGCGTGCGCACCCCGTTGCGCTTCCATTTCGTCAGCGCACGCCCACTCTGACCTTCTGCGCGGAAGGTCTAGCCCTTAGGTTTGCCGGTCGTTATCTCTGCCTCCTGCTTCGCTCCCGCTACAATTCAGGTAACGTCACCTGCGTTACGTGCCACTTGAATTGTGCGACTCCTTCGACCAGCCCGCCCGCGATTGACTCTGCTGATCGCAATCTTCTTTATATGGCTTGTTCCCGCCGCTCGTTCCCAGGATGATGCTGGCGACGTTTCGCTCGGCGATCTGGCGCGCAGCCTTCGAAAGAAGCCTGCTTCTGAATCCGTAATCGACAACGACAACCTGCCGGCGGTGATGAGCGATGCCCAGAGCCGCAGAGCCTCAGGTTCGTCGCCCGTGCTCGCGCTTGATCCCGTCAGCGCTCGCGTTTCCTCGCCCGATGTGACCTGCAGTCTTTCCTTCAACTCGAAGTCCTCGCCGTTTTCTGACACCATGTTGTTAAACGACCTGCCCGGCACAGAGTTGGCGAAGTTGGACGGACCGGCGGCGATTGAGGGAGACTCCTTCGAGGTCACCCTGCACAACGGAACGGCGTGGGAGCTTCACGAAGTTGTTATCGGATTGACGATCGTCCGGAACTCCAAGTCCGATGGCACGGCTTCTTCGTACGGCAGCGCGAGGATTATTCCGGCAAGCGCCACCGCTTCCCAGCCGGTTCAAGATTCCTTTCAGAAACAGCCCGATGTCACGGTGCTATTGCGTGTAAGAGGATCGGCAGCGCCGTCAGCCACCGCGACCTTCCGCACTACATTGAACTTCGAATTATTTCCCGACCAGGAATGGCACTGGGCGATTGTGAAAGCGAAAGGCGTCTCACCGCTCGTTCCTCTGGAGGAACTCACGCAATCGGATCAAACCGACCTTAAAAGCGGCGGCGCCGGTGCACCCCCGAATCCCGGCGCAAAGGTTGAGCCCGCCGGCGAACTCGTAACGAGTCTGCCGGCCCTCGCGCCCGCTGCCGGCAGCTCTTCTCCGCCGATCAAACCGTCGCACTGAAGCGTTCGTTTTCTGCCCGAAACCCTACAGCCTTCAATTTTTCCCCCGAAGCTGGCATGCTAGACTGAACTCAATCCCACTCCAAAAAGAGCAGAAAAGGGCATACATGAAATTCGGAGTCATCATTTTCCCCGGTTCGAATTGCGACCATGATGCATTCTGGACAATTCAGCAGGTTGCCAAACAACCAGTCACTTTCTTGTGGCACGAGTCGCACGATCTGGAGAACTGCGATGCCATCATCGTGCCCGGAGGATTTGCTTTTGGCGACTATCTGCGCACCGGTGCGATTGCCAAATTCTCGCCGGTCATGGAATCGGTGCGGCGCTTCGCCGGGAGCGGAGGCCTGGTGCTCGGAATTTGCAATGGATTCCAGATTCTGTGCGAGGCTGGGCTGCTCCCCGGAGCGCTGATCCGTAACATCGGCTTGAAATATGTCTGCAAGGCGGTAAATGTGCGCGTGGAAAATGCGGCCACGCCATTTACCAACGCTTGTTCGCAAGGCCAAGTGCTGACTATACCCATCGGTCATATGGAAGGGAATTATTTCTGCGACCAGGCAACGCTGGAGCAGCTGCGCCGCGAAAACCGAATTGTTTTTCGCTACGCGACCGCAGGGGGAGAGATTTCAGTCGAGGCCAATCCCAATGGCTCGCTGGAGAACATCGCCGGAATCTGCAGCCCCGGCGGGAACGTCGTTGGCATGATGCCGCATCCGGAAAGAGCGTCGGAACCTGTGCTTGGCGGCACCGATGGGATCAAGATTTTCCAGTCGATGGTCGGCGCCTTAGTCACACACGAAACATCCTCGGCATAATCGCCACCTTTTCCACTGTTTCGCCACAAATTGTGTTGATAAAGAGATGGCGCGGTGATAGCTTCACCGCGAAGCACTTCCCCATTCGCACAATTGAACGAAAAACATTAGGCAAAGAAAGGGAGGAGTGTGCCCGATGACGGCGAAGCAGATTCTCGATGCTTTTTCAGAAACGTTGATGCAGGATGAGAGAATCCTGAGCCCGCGAGAGCGGGAGCTACTCACCAACCTGCTGCAAAATGCCAAAACTATATCGAGTGCCACCCCGGAAATTCAATCGGGGGTGAGCGCAGTGATTGCGAGATCGGTCGGCGAAACCGTCGCGCAGCGCTCATTTTCACTACTGGGCGGCAGCATCGTCGAACAGATTCTCGTGCGCTCCGGAATTTCGCCTCGAAGCGAAGACGCACTTCATGAATTCACCATTAAAGCCGGGGCTCCCGGTTCTCCGCAACCTCCAAGCACGGGTCCCGGTCCGCATGTCTCTCCACGGCCGCCGGCGACTTCGCCGCAGCCACCCACCCCGACTCGAGTGCCCGCTGGTTCGCCCCAGCCGCCAAGTCCTTCAACCGCGTCGCGTACTTACGCGACTGCTACTCGCGAAGCGCAACAGGATACAGGCGTAACTGTATTGGATCGCCCGGCTGAACAGCAGGCCTGCAGTGTGGTTCTCGATGAATTTCTGGCTCCGCAAGAGCTTGAGGATCTGATGAGTTTCACGCTTGCGCGGGAGGCGGATTTTCAAACCAGCTCGGTGATCTCGCCCAGCGGTGAAGCCGGTATCGTGGACTACACTCACCGTCGTTCTCGAGTGCTGATGGATGTTGGAAGCCATCAGGAGACAATTCTGGAGCGAATTCGTGGCGTCCTGCCGGATGTCATGAAGCGGTTGGGAATGAATGAGTTTTCCATCGCTCATGCTGAAACTCAGATTACGGCCAGCAACGACGGCGATTTTTTCGCTGCGCACAGCGACGACTCCGATGCGGCCATCGCCTCACGGCATCTCACGTTCGTATACTTTTTTCATCGCGAACCGCGCCAATTCGAAGGCGGCGACTTGCAGTTGCACGATTCGCACCGGATGGGCGACCGGCAAATCAAGAGCGGCAGCTTCCAAAGCATTCCGCCCCGTCAGAACCAGATCGTGTTTTTTCCCTGTTCCGTGTTGCATGAAATCACGCCGGTCAAGTGCTCGTCCGGAGCGTTTGCCGACAGCCGCTTTACACTCAACGGATGGCTACACAAGTAAACAACCCGGCCTGGCTGGAGTGGATCGCAAGCCTCATGGGGGCAGAGTCGCGGCGAACTCAAACCTCGACCCTGCCGCCAGAGCAATTTCATTGCCTGCTCGACGAACTGCCGCTGCACCTCATTCCTCGACCTTATGCGGAATCAAGTTTGTCGCCCAGCCGAAACCAGAATACGTTTTTCCTGAATCCAGATTGTGCAGTCTTGTCGGACGGGATCGTGCCGCCAGAGCTCGAACCTTGCCGGGACATACTCAAGAATTTCAATTTGCAGGGAACAATAGCCTGGGTTCGCGACTCAGCCATTGGAATTCTGCAACCTTTTTGGATCGGCCAAAGACTGAAACCGTTTGTTTCTCAGCTTAAGGTCGGCGAACCCGCGCCCGCTTCTATTCCGCCAAGTGTTCGCTCGCTGCTCATCGCCGCGGGCATCTTGATGAATCACGCGGAAGCTGAACAGCACGCCGAGGCATGGTCGGAAGTGACCAGCAAAGGGCAGGCACACTTCAGAGACAAGTCATACTGGCCCTTGCGCAGCCTGATCCATCCATTTCACGTCGCCGCCCTGCGGCGTTATTACAGGCACGCCATCCGGCGCGGAGCGATTCGCCTTGGCGATGAGCAGTCCTCCCGCCGCTACGTCGCGCACAACGAGAGCGTTGCGCGTTTCTTTCATCGTCAGCTGGCAAGTGCGGTTAGCGCGATTGTCGGGGAACCGGTCAAGCCATCCTACGTTTATATGGCTTCTTATTTGCCCGGCGCAGAATTGAAGAAACATACCGATCGCGCGCAATGCGAATTCAGTGTCACACTATGCCTGGATTTTTCCCCCGAACCCGATTTCGCCACGTCATGGCCCATCCTGCTCGACACTCCCGCGGGCACAGTTACCGTTTATCAGGCGCTCGGCGATGGCCTGGTGTACCGGGGAACTCAAGTGCCGCACTACCGCGCTCAGCTTGGCGAAGGGCATACATCGACATCGATTTTCTTCCACTATGTGCCCGCAGATTTTTCCGGCTCGCTGGAATGACCTCGCAGTGCGATTCCTCCAGGACGCGAAGCCCAGGCTCACCGCAATCCTGAGATAACGTCGAGCTGGGAAAAGACCTGGTAGTAGCTGTAAGCAAACCGCGAACCGTCTGGCGAGACGACGACTGGCGCGATCGAGACAACTCCCGTGTTGGTTTCTGGCTGCAACTCCTGTACCAGCGCTTTTTCTCCGGTGCTGACATTCACCTTGTACACGTCAGTAGGCACGGGTCCGCGCTGATACACATACACAGACGTGCTGTCCTCGGTCCAGCGTAGAGGATTGAATTTCGCTTCGAGATTCGGAATGGGATGCTGCTCTCTCTCGCCAACGGCGCGAACAATGAGACTTCCGCTGTTTTCGGCTTGAATCACAAATTTGCCGTTTGGAGAAACCAATCCGCCATAGATCCCCTCTGGCGTGATAGGAACGGGGCTTCCCCCGTCGAGATCCACCACGTAGCAGCGAACGCCATGCCCATGCTCCCGCGCATAGATGACGATGTGTTTTCCATCGCCCAGAAAGTGGGCCGGCCCGCTGTCGATTTCCTCGAGGTCTGGAGTCGGGATCGTCCGCGGTTGCCCCGCTCCGGTAGGAAGAAGCTTTATTTGTCCTGGGCTGCCCACCATCATCGAGATAGCCCACTTTCCATCGGGGGAAAGTCTGCCGGCCCTTCCCGTACCAAGTTGCACCGGTGGCGAACCATCGATGTTGCGCATAACGATTGCGTATTGATTCCCAGCATTTTCGCTAGCATCTTCGAACATGATCCACTTGTCGTCGGGTGAGAGGTCCTTCGCTGTGTCCCAATCGTGCCAGGAAATGTCAACGGCTTTGCCGTTTCTGGCGCTGGTGGCCATCGCCAGACGCTCAGCGTCCAAGCTGACGAGCACGCGGCCATCGGGAGCTACATCTTCAAGCGTGATGCATGCTGGAAGAGCCAGAACTTTTCTGACTTGGCCGGAAAGACTTACCGCCAGCAATTCCCGGATTGTTCCCTTCTCGATCGCGCTGAACCAGATCTCCTTCGCATCCGGACTCCAGGCGAGACCCTCCTCGGATTCCCATCCGCTCGAAAGCACAGTCGGGTGACCGTTCAGATCGACCACCTTGACCGAACCACCATCGTCCCACGGTTCGGGGTGATCGAAGAACGCGATCTTGTCGGCCTTCTGCGACAAGCGAATGTGGCTGAGCCAGCCCGGCGTTCGGTAGAGAACGTGTCCGATGGGATACTCCAGCAGTTCCTGGCCCTGCATCTGATGCACGATCGCCATTTCGCCGTTTGCGTCCCAGTCCGCCCACGATACATTCTCGAGAATCTCCCGTGGAGAGCCTCCCGCGAGCGGCGCGCGGGCGAGCATTCCGCCTGACGTTTCCAGATGAGCCCCGTGTTCTCCACCTAAGAGCACCGCGAGATCACCGTTGCGCGAGATCGCGAGCAAATTCGCCGCACTGAGGTTCAATGGCTGGCTGAGCGGGGAATCGCCTACAGTAGAAAAAAGCTGCGGGGGCTTGCCGTTCCAGGCGGCCGCATAAACGATTGCCCGGAAGTTGGGCGTGAATCTCGCCGAGTAAACCGTCCCTTTTTCAAAGGTCAAACGCTGGTAACTGGGGCTGCTGATTTTTTCATGCCACGGGCTCAACAACAGGAGTACGGCCGCACCCACAAGCGCTCCGGCCATTGCAGAGAGCAAATACTGGGCCTTTGCCGGCGCTCGCTGCGGGCCGCGTTTCCGTGCGCCCGAGGCATCGGAAAGCGTCTCCAGTGCAAACGCCAGATCGCGGGCCGATTGAAAACGGCTCTCCGGTTCTTTCTCCAGGCAATGCTTGACGATCTGTTGAAATGAGACGGGGATCTTTGCCTGCACGAGATTGCTTTCCGCAGGTTCCTCGCGAAGCACGGCCGTAATGGTGTCGACCTCAGTCTCCCCACGAAATGCGCGGCTGGCGGTCAACATTTCATAAAGGATCGTGCCCACACTGAAAATATCGCTTCGGTGGTCGACGGCTTTGCCGCGCAATTGCTCGGGAGACATGTAAGCGACGGTGCCAATCACGGTGCCGCTCTTGGTCACGGTCGTCAGTTGTTCGGCTGACCGACCCGATTCCTCTACCGTGGGCTGCAACTTCGCCACTCCAAAATCCAGAATCTTCACCCGGCCGTCTGTGGTCAGGAACAGGTTCTCCGGCTTAAGATCGCGATGAACGATGCGGCGATCGTGCGCTGAGATCAGACCGTGAACCATCTGCAGCGCATAATCGAGCGCCACTTTGACCGGCAACGCTCCCTCGCTCAGGCGCGTGCGTAAAGTTTCTCCCTCCAGCAACTCGCAAACAATGTAAGGCGTTCCTTCATTCGATCCCACGTCATAGACGGCGACGATGTTGGGATGGTTGAGCGCGGCGGCGGCGCGCGCCTCCAGTTCGAAGCGGCGAAGATGATCGGGATTCTCTCCCGAGGATTGGCGAATGAATTTGAGCGCGACGTCGCGCCCCAGTCTCTCGTCACGCGCGCGAAAGACTTCGCCCATGGCGCCGGAGCCGATTTTTTCGAGTACCCGATAATGTCCTATAAGTTGGCCAGACATGGGCAGGGAACGGGTTCGCTGGCATGTTAGGTCGGCTTGTCGGCGGCAGTCAATGACCTAATCTGGCCATCAGCCCGCCACTTTTGGCGATGCTGCAACCTTACCGTGCTATAATTTTCGCGTACGCCTGCGCATTTTCGAGGCAGCCTGTGAAACTTCTACGGGCGCATCCCGCGTAAAACGAAGTCATAAGACTGAGGTCTAACCATGTCCGGCCACTCAAAATGGGCCACAATTAAGCACAAGAAGGGCGCGCTCGATGCCAAGCGCGGCAAGATTTTTACCCGTCTCATTAAAGAAATCAGCATTGCCGCCAAGAACGGCGGCGGCGATCCGGATTCCAACCCGCGTTTGCGCGGCGCCATCGTGGCTGCCAAGGCCGAGAACATGCCCGCAGATAACATCAAGCGGGCCATTCAGCGCGGTACGGGCGAGCTTCCCGGTGCGACGTACGAGGAATTTTCTCTCGAGGGCTACGGTCCCGGCGGGGTCGCGGTGTTGCTCGATATCAACACCGACAACCGCAATCGCACCGTCAGCGAAATTCGCCACGCCTTCGGAAAAAACGGCGGCAACATGGCCGAAGCGGGCGCTGTCTCGTGGATGTTCCACAAAAAGGGCGACATCATCATTCCAAAAACTGTCGCAAAAGAAGACGATCTGATGAACATCGTTCTCGAAGCGGGCGGCGATGATCTCAACGACGATGGCGAGAACTGGGAGATCCTGACCGAGCCTTCCGCATACGAGGCCGTTCTCGAAGCGGTAAAGAAAGCGGGCATCGAGCCCACGTCATCGAGCGTTTCCATGATTCCGCAGAATTACATCAAACTCGAGGGTCAGGCGGCAAATACGATGATCCGTCTGATGGAAGCCTTGGAAGAGCACGATGACGTGCAGAACGTTCACTCCAACTTCGACATCGACCAGAAGTTGCTGGAGGAAGTGGCGGGTTAATTGCCGTTGCGTGTTTTTGAGCCGCCCCTCGTGGCGGCTTTTCTTTTGTGCCCGAAAGTTTTCAACCGGAAATATGTACTTTACGCAATGCCATGTAAACGCAATTCTCCCGCCATCCCGTACAGCGATTTTATTTCGGCCAGCCTTCCGGCGGTTTCTTCTTGTCGAAGGATTTCCGCACGGCTTCCTGCCACGGCCCTTTTAGCTTGAGACGGTCGGGCTTAGGGCCGGGAGTAGATCGCGGCTTCGATGATTTTTTCCCTACAGTTTTCTTCATTGAGAACCTATGATTTTAGCCATGAATAATCCACTCATGCTTCCGACAATGCTAACCGATAAACCTATTCATCTCGCATACGACCCGGATACAGGATTAGTGCAATTGGGGATTGTAGGTGAACTTGAGTACTTGAATCCGATCTCGCGGCAGAAAGAGACGAAAGAATGGATGCAGGTGATTGGCTTGGCGCGGGAAGCATCACGAGCACTTCTCGCGGCTCTCCCAAGGCTTCAATCTCTTTTGGAGCAAGCCGTGAAAGGCCCCACCAAGCTAGGTTCCGTGCAATAAATTCCATGGTTTTACTCAATCGTTGCATGAGCGCACCCCTAGTGTTAGGATTTAAATGCGCTCAAAATCCAGAAATGCGCTAAAACCCGCCCTCCAGCGGGCTTTTGCATTTTTACCCTTATTGTGTCAGGCTCGGCTCTCGATACATAAGCCGTTTTCCTTCTGCCCCCTTGATTGCTGCGATTGTCCGCTCTCCGTCATTCATCTCTCGGTTGTTCCAGAGGAAATCGAAGTGCCAGAGATATCGGTGTAAATACTCTCGGCTGACGTTGTGGTAGATACCAACGATTCCGCGCTTCACAAGCGCATGTGTGCTCTCTGCCGTGTTCGTATGAATCGGGCCGCGAGCGTATTCATGCGTGGAATGATTCACGCTGAGATGCCCACCCTGGAATTCGTCGCCTATACCGCGATAGGCGCGGGCTTCATCTGTGACGATACATGCCCTGCGATCAACTTCTTCTCGAATTGCTTGTTGGAGAGTTTCGCCTGTGACATCGGGCACAATCCGCCGACGAATTCGGCCCTGACGTTCAACGGCAACGAATACCGGAGACTTGAGAACATCCTTGCGTGGTCCGCGTTTTCCGTACCTGATATAACGCGGCTTGCGTGGACCGATGTAGGTTTCATCGCATTCAACGATGCCGGAAAGTTTTGTGTCATAAGGATCAGGGGCCATTGCAAAGCGAATGCGGTTCATCAGGAACAGCGCGGACTTGTAGCTAATCTGGCAAACCCGCTTGATTTCGAGAGCAGAGACGCCTTTCTTTGATGTACAGGCACGCCAGAACGCATAAGCCCAATGCCGCAATTCGATGCGCGATTCCTCATAAACCGTACCGATGCGAACGGTGTATTGCTCTTTGCAGTCCCGGCAGCGCCAGAGATAGCGGCTATTCCGCTCGCCTGTCTTAGCATCTTTCATTTTGTAGACTTCTACGCTGCCGCACTTCACGCAAGCGGGAGTATTGCCCCAACGCTGCTTCTCGAAGAACTCAACGGCTGCCAGCTCATTCGAGCAGACTAGCGGCATATCCTCGACAACCTGCGATTTCGAAAGTTTATGTGCGTTCGTTTTCATGCAACGATCTTAATACTTAACGCAAGTTGTGTCAAGTATAAAATTCATATTCTGCCGCGCAATAGGGTTCGTTCTTCGCGGAGATGCCGACAAAGCATTGCCAGTCGGTCCTCAAACTCTCCATCTTTTACATTTGTATCTCCTAGATTCTTAAGAAGTTGAGAGAGGTCAAGTTCTAGCCTGAGAAGATGCTGTTCCCAATTAAATGTAGTATCGTTTCTTTTGTGCATCCTTCCATTCCAATGGAGAACAAACGCCTCAGTGTCCCCGCCACAATTTTCTACCCAGCGTCTCGCCTGAAGCACCCAATACGTCCCTGCATATAGTGCTTGATTGATCGTTAGCCAACGGTCCTTGTCCGCTGTAATCGGAGTGAGATAACGAAGCAAGGAAGAATCTCCGCAGCCTATATAATCGAACGTATAGACATCGCTGAGTAACTTCCCTTCCGTTTTTACGAGTTTGATTTCCTTCTCGCGAATGACGAAGCCCATAAGGAGAGATAGGTTCGTCGGATCGCTATCGAGTTCATTGAAATAGCAGAGAGCGGTTTCGAGAATATCCCGCAATTCCTTCACAGTTTCCACTTCTGCCTTAATCAATTCGTTGAATTTGTCTCGAAAGCTCTTCCACAGTTGAGGATCGCCAGCGTAGACCGACGCCATCGTCCAATTTATTCCACTGAGATAAAATTGCTTACTCTCATAAGCCTTATGACGGTCTTTCCACGTTATTTGCGTATCCGAACACAATACAATTCCAGCATCGCAGCGGAAACCAACGCCAATCGTCACGGCTTTGCCTTTCGGAAGCCGCTTAACTTTCTGATTTAATGGAATTTGCGGGAACGGCTTCAGGGGGCATTCAGTATACCTCCAATGCAAACAGCAGGTTGCGTAATCTCCATACTTCCGTTTTCAACACAATCGTGGATAATGCTGTGGAAAAGGGCGGTGGTATTTTCGTAAGTGATTCATGAAAAGATGGTTCAGCATTTTGCACCGGAGCGGGTGCTGGCACTCTTGTGGCGGTAGCAGGATATTCTTAGCGAGCTTCGCAGAGGTTTTTAGCGGACTTTGCGGTTAAAAGCTTTTCAAGAAATATGCGTAACACCCACGCAAAGAAATCGCATTGAAACTCAGACTCGATAAACTTCTGGTCGATCGCGGACTGGCCGCTTCGCGAAAGCGCGCACAAGCGTTGATCCTCGCCGGAAAAGTCCTGGTCGACGGGCAGAAGTTCGACAAAGCTGGTTCGCAGATAAATGCCGATGCCGCAGTGCGACTGCTGGGCGAAGATCTGAAATATGTGAGCCGCGGAGGGCTCAAGCTCGAACGGGCTCTCGATCATTGGCAGATCGACGTAACCGGCAAAACTTGCGTAGACGTTGGCGCTTCAACCGGAGGATTCACCGACTGCCTTCTGCAACACGGCGCCGCTCGAGTAATCGCTATCGACACCGGCTACGGGCAGATGGATTTCAAACTGCGCCAGGATCAGCGGGTGAGGCTAATAGAAAAGACCAACGCCCGGTACATCGCAAAAGAAATCGTGGGTGAAGTAGCGGACCTGATCGTGATCGATGTCGCGTTTATTTCGGCAACTCTGGTCCTTCCTCCCGTGGTCCAGGCTGCTTTCCCAGAGTCAGCGGAAGAGCGTGCAGGCCGGCAAATAATTGTCCTCGTTAAACCGCAATTCGAGGCGGGAAGGGAATTCGTCGGTAAAGGAGGAATTGTGCGCGATGAGGCGGCTCAATCCGCTTCCGTCGAAAAGGTTAAAAGCAGTTTGCTCGACCTGGGAGCTGACCATACCGGCATGATTGAATCCCCCATCCTTGGGATGGAAGGAAATCGGGAATTTCTTCTCTGGGCAATTTTCTAGATCATTGCGCAGCATTTGGAGTAGATGCCTTCAGCGCGCCGCACAGCTTTTTCCTGCAAATTCTGTACAATCTTGCTATTGTCCTCGAACATGGCAAGTCCATCCGAATCTTCTCATACGAAAGTTGCGGCGATCATCTCCCGCCCCGCGCGGCCCGAGGTGGCGCAGATTCTTCCCGATCTGTTGGCCTGGCTGCGCACTCAGCGTTACAAAATCATCTTCGATTCTGAGACCGCAAGGTATGGTGATGGCGAAGAAGAGATTCAGCGCTCCGAAATGGCTGCGCGCCATCTCGATCTGATAGTAGTTCTGGGCGGCGATGGCACACTGTTATCCGCAGTTCGCGCGACCGCAGCCAGCCATGCCCCGCTGCTCGGCGTGAACCTCGGGTCGCTTGGCTTTCTCACCGATGTCCCGCTTTCCGCTCTGTTCTCGATGCTCGATGCAATCGCGCAAGGGCGCGCCCCGGTGGAGCAGCGCTCTTTGATGCAATGCGATCTTCTGCGGGGCGACCAGGTGCTGGAGAGCTATCTGGCATTCAATGATGTCGTAGTCAATAAAACCACTCTTGCTCGTTTGAATCACTATGAACTGTTTGTCGATAATGCATTCGTCTCAAGCTATCGTGCCGACGGAATGATCGTGGCCACGCCGACGGGGTCGACCGCGTATTCTCTTTCTGCGGGTGGCCCGGTGGTGATGCCCACGGTGAGCGCGTTTCTGATCACTCCGGTCTCGCCCCATTCGCTCACCCACCGCCCGCTGATAGTGCCGGATTCTTCTGTCGTCGAGATTCTGCTGCGTAGCGAAGAAGAAGTTGCGTATCTCAGCCTCGACGGCCAGCCGGGAGTCGACCTGAAAGATGGAGACCGCGTGCGCTGCCGCCGCTCGGAACACAAGGTCAGCTTGTTTCGTACTAGCGCAGATTTTTTTCAGGTGCTTCGCACGAAGCTCAAGTGGGGAGAGAGATAAAAAAAAGAATCACGCCAGCCTCTCGGCGGAAAGCAGATCGCGAATCGTTTCACGGCGACGGATGAGCGTCGCCGATTTCCCGCTCACCAAAACTTCCGCAGGCCTCGGTCGCGTGTTGTAATTCGAAGCCAGCACCATGCCGTAGGCGCCCGTGTCGAGAATCGCGAGTAAATCGCCCTCTTCCACCCGGGGCATCTCCCGATCGCGCGCAAAAAAGTCGCCCGACTCGCACACCGGGCCAACGATATCCACGAGTTCCGGCGCAGGCGCATCGGAGTTGCCGGGCCGCACCGAAACAATTTCATGGTGAGCGGCATAAAGCGCAGGCCGGATGAAATCGTTCATCGCCGCATCGACGATGAGGAACCGTTTGCCGTCGTTCTGCTTTTTATACTGAACCGTTGTCAGTAAAACTCCCGCCGGACCGAGGATGGCGCGTCCCGGCTCGAGAAGCAGATGCACGTTCAGCCGCCGTAAGGGTTCGCCTACAGCGTTGGCATAGGCTCTCGCGTACTCGGCAAAATCCGCTCCCGGCGATTCGTAAGGGATACCGAGACCCCCGCCGACATCGACATATTTGATCTCGTGACCGTCACTGCGCAACTGGCGAACCAGGTCGGCGACGCGTGTGACCGCCTCGTGGAACGGAGCCACATCCGTGATTTGCGAGCCGATGTGAACGCTAACCCCGGCCACCTTCAGATGCCGTACGCTCGAGGCCTTGGCATAAAGCGCGCGCGCCGTGCCGATCGGCACGCCGAATTTATGCTTGCGCAACCCCGTGGAAATGTAAGGATGCGTGTCGGCTGCGACATCGGGATTGACCCGCAGCGCGACCCGCGCAACCTCGCGCGCTTGAACCGCACACTCCGCCAAAGCCCAAAGTTCCGATTCGCTTTCCACATTGAACAGCAGGATTCCGCTCTTGAGCGCCGCGCTCATCTCCTCGCGCGATTTTCCCACGCCAGAAAAAACGATCTTCCTGGCAGCCCTGCGATGGACGATCAGAACTCGCTCCAACTCTCCTCCGGAAACGACGTCGAAGCCGCATCCAGCCCTCGCCAGCAAGCGCAGAATGTTCAAATTGGAGTTGGCCTTAACCGAATAGCAAATCGTGTGCGAAATGCTGCGAAAAGCATCTTCGAATGCAGCAAGCCGCGCTCTGACGGTTGCGGTTGAATAAACATAAAGCGGCGTTCCAAAACGTTCGGCAAGTTTGGTGAGCGAGACATCTTCGCAGTGCAAAACAGAACCCGCGGCGCGGCGCAGCAAGCCTTTTCGCTGCTCACAATAAACGAATCCGGGTGGCCGCTCGGATCTATTCACGGAACGTTTCGGAGTCGCTTCTCTACGGCTCATGTTTGCCTGGAGGAAGAGCCGTTTTTCGCGCCGTCTTTGACTTTGATCGCGAGCACCGTCTGATCGTCGAATGTCTCGACCCCGGCGGAGTGCTCGGCCGCCGCCTTGAAAAGCGAATCGACGACGCAGTTGGCCGACTTGCCTGCGCACTGTGCGATGATTTTCTCTACCCGAGTGCGGCCGAAGAGGTCGCCGCGGCGGTTGCGCGCGTCGAGAATGCCATCGGTGAAAAATACGAAAGTGTCTCCCGGCTTCATATCGAAGCGGAACTCGTCGTAACTGACGTCGTCGAACAAGCCCAGCGGCAAGCCGGTTGCCTCAATCGGCGTGGTCTTTCCGTCCCGCACCAGCACCGGCCGGGGCAGGCCCGAGTTCGCCACGAGAAGTGTTCGATTTTCGTCGTCCCACACCGCGTAAATCAGAGAAACAAATTGTGCCTCGATGCGGCGCTCCGCCAGCGATATGTTTACCGCAGACAACATTTCGGCCGGACCCGGTTCGATGGGCGCGTGCGAGCGCAGGATCCCGCTCACCAGTGCGGCGTAGATCGCAGCCGGCGCGCCCTTGCCGCTGACGTCTCCAATCACCATGCCCAGCCGCGATAGCGAGTACGGAATGAAATCGTAAAGATCGCCGCCAATCGCCCGCGCTGGAGTGAACTTCGCCGCTACTTCCAGATGTTTCATTTGCGGCAGCGTCTGCGGCAGAAGCCGCATCTGCAGTTCACGCGCCAGCGCCAGATCCCGCTCCAGTCGCCGCTCCTGACGCGCGATCTCCTCGTAAAGGCGCGCGTTCTCAATAGCAATGGCAACTTGTGCGGCCAGCGTCATGAGTGTGCGCCGGTGATCGTCGGTGAAGTAGCCGCGCTTCGTATGCTCGAGATCGAGTACCCCAATCACTTTGTCTTTGTAAATCAAAGGCACAGCCAGCTCAGATCGCGTCTCCGGATTTCCCTCGACGTAACGCGGATCTTTGCACACGTCGGGAACCAGCACAGCCTCCCGCGTCTGCGCCGCCTGGCCCACAAGCCCGTAGCCCAGCGGGACTTCCTGCTTCACATGAACGTTCTCGTTGAAGCGCAGGCTGAAACGATTCTGCAACTTCTCTCCGGACGCGTCGAGCAGGTGGATGCTGAACATCTGGTAATCGATCAGCCGCCGCAACAATTCGGCAATGCGCCCCAAAAGCTCATCGAGATTCAAAATCGAGGTCAGTTCGCGGGCAATTTCGTTCAACAGCAGCAGAATTCGAGCCTGCCGCGTGGTGCGCGTATAGAGCTGCGCGTTTTCAATCCCTGCCGCCATTCGCGAAGCGATCAGCATCAGCAGGCGTTTGTGCTCTTCGTTGAAATAACCTCGATCACGCCCTTCCAGATCGATCACGCCAATCACCCGGTTCTTGGTGATCAATGGCACCGCCAGTTCGGAGCGCACGTTGGGAACTGCGGCAATATAGCGCGGGTCGCTGGTCACGTCGTCGATCAGGATTGCCTTGCGCTCCTGCACGGCAATTCCCGTCACACCTTCGCCCACTTTAATCCGCGAGCGTTCGGAGAATTCCCGCGGATAGCCAATCTGGAAGCGAAAGCGCAGCTCCTGAGTCTTTTCGTTGAGTAGCAGGATCGCGAAAATCTCGTAATCGATAACTTTCCGCACCACCTCGGCGACGCGGCGCAGCGTCGTATCCAGATCGAGCGAAGTCGCCATGACATCGGCGACTTCCAGCAACAGCGGCTCGACATGCAAATGTTTTTCTTGCTTGCTCAGGATGGTCCCCGTTGCTCTCTATAATAGCAGCCGTATTTTGCGTTCTAAGATCGGGCGCGAAACCAGAGCTGAAATATTGAACCGGCTTCGTTATTCTCTTGGAACAACGCAAATGTCCGCGAGATTTCGGTAGCGCTCCGCGTAATCGAGCCCGTAACCCACAACAAACTCGTCGGGAATGGTGAAGCCCACATAATCGCCTTGCAGCGGCAGCTTGCGGCGCGAAGGTTTATCGAGCAGCGCCGCGATCTTCAGCGAGCGCGGCTGGTGCGCAAGCAGCAGCTTCTTCAGAACGGTGAGCGTCAACCCGGTGTCAAGAATGTCTTCCACCACAATCACGTTCTTGTCTTTCATCGACTGATCGACATCTTTGGTAAGCTTCACCTCTCCAGTCGAGTCCCAGCCGCTCTTAAGCTCCTGCGTCGGACTGGGCCGGTTGCCGTAACTCGACACGCCGATGAAGTCGAATGTTGCATCGAGCGTTAGCTGCCGCGCCAGATCGGCCAGAAAAATCGCCGAGCCCTTTAATACACCAACCAGAATCACCGGCTGCCCCGCATAGTCGCGCGAGATTTCAGCGCCCATCTCGACGATCCGTTTCGCGATCGCGTCTCGCGAAATCAGCACCTTGAGTTCTGTCATGGCGTTTCATATTAAACTAAAGTTCGGTCCCGGCCCATGTTCGCTTGTTTTTTCTCTTCAGACGATCGAACAGAATGGGCGGCCAAAGGAGATGGCAGAGGTGAATCTGAAAGGCGTTCAACTTACATGGCTGGGCCATGCCACGTTTCGCATCGTAACCCCCGGTGGCCGCACCGTCATTATCGATCCCTGGATCATGAATAATCCGGCGTGTCCGCCGTCCGAGAAAAACGTAAAGCACGTCGATGTTCTGCTCTGCACGCACGGCCACGGCGACCACATCGGCGACGCCGTTGAAGTGATCAAGCAGCACAATCCGCAAGTTGTCGGCATGCCGGAATTGTGTGGCTGGCTGGAGAGAAAAGGCGCGAAGCGAACCGCCATGATGAACAAAGGTGGCACACAGAAAATCGGAGATATCAAAGTCACCATGGTGCACGCCGACCATTCCTGCGGCATTCAGGATGGCGATCAGCTTATCTACGGCGGCGAGGCTTGCGGTTACGTGGTCGAGTTCGAAAATGGATTGAAAATCTACCACGCAGGCGACACCAACGTTTTCGGCGATATGGCGATCATCCGCGAATTGTATGCTCCCGAAATCGCGATGCTGCCAATCGGCGACCATTTCACCATGGGCCCGCGCGAAGCGGCTTATGCGTGCAATCTACTGAAGCCGAAGACTGTGATTCCCATGCATTTCGGCACCTTTCCGGTCCTGACCGGCAGTCCTGCCAATTTGCAGAAGCTGGTAAAGGGGATCGATGTTGTCACGCTGAAGCCCGGAGTAACGTTGGGCACTCGAGAGGCGGCGTAGTTCATAATTCGCGATTCACGATTTCATAATCCAAGGAAGGCAAGTGGCGAAAACCAGGACGCAGAAAGACTCCAAACCCAGCTGGCGGCACTACAATTTCACCACCGTCGGCGCCGTCGACGATTACCTGTATTCCATGCTGCCGAAACGCGACAGCGTTTTAGTAGAGATGGAAGACTACGCGGCAAAAAATAATATTCCCATCGTCGGCCCGGCGGTTGCACGCGTCTTGCAGCAACTTGCACTGATGATTAACGCCAGGAATATTTTCGAGCTAGGATCGGCGATTGGATATTCGACGATCTGGTGGGCGCAGGCCGTCGGCGAAAAAGGCCGCGTTATGTATACCGACGGAGATCCTAAGAACGCCGAGCGTGCCCGCCGTTATTTCGATCGCGCTGGCGTCGCCAACCGCGTAACGATACATACCGGCGATGCACTTGAGGTTCTCTCCGAACAGAAAGAGCAGTACGACATCATTTTCAACGACGTCGATAAAGAAGATTATCCGCGAGTCCTTCGGTTAGTTCCCCCGCGTCTCCGCAAAGGCGGCCTCTTTATCGCAGACAACGTTTTGTGGAGCGGAAGAGTCGCGCAGAAAAATCCCAAAGAGGCGCACACGAAGGCCATTCTTGAATTCAACCGTCTTCTGTACGCGTCTAAGGATTTCTATACGACGATCCTGCCGATTCGCGACGGCCTGGCTGTTGCGGTGAAGATTTGAGCAACACACTCAAATCGACTTGACCGGAATCGCCAGGAGATCCTCAACCAATCCAACTTCCTTTTGCAAGAAAGGCTCGGCGTGCGTGACGCCGCCGAGCATCCCATAAAACCGCGCCATCGAATCCACCCGCGCCCTGATTTCGTCATGAGCGGGGAAAAGATTCTTGCCGGCTTCCTGATCGCTGAATTGCGATGCGTAAGCCAGAATCGAGGCCAGCTTCTGCTCGAACTGCTCGCTGATCTCGACCACAAAAGTTGGCCGCACGTCGTAATACAAGGTAGCGTAAATGATCTTGAAGGGCCGGTGTGGAGGAAGCGAGTCGATCTTTTCCACCATGGCGCCCTGGCCGAGAGCCGACGGCTCAGGGCTGAGAGCTAACTTTGAAAGTCCCGCCAGAAAGCACGCCTCATATCCCAGAACCGAGCAAGTGTAGTGATCCGGATGCCGCCCCTTCCAGTAAGGCAAAATGACCACGCGCGGTCGTGTCTCGCGAATCACTCTCGCAACTTTGAGCCGGTTCTCCCAGGTATTTTCGACGCGTCCGTCCGGAATATCGAGCGCTCGCCGCCAGGTCGCGCCAAGAATCTTCGCCGCATCCGCGGCTTCGCGTGCGCGGTCTTCCGCCGTGCCGCGCGTTCCCATCTCGCCCTGCGTCAGATCGAGAATGCCGGCGCGTTGCCCGTGCTGCGCGGCTTTCAGCAGTGTGCCGCCGCAGGTCTGCTCCACGTCGTCGCGGTGCGCGGCTATGGCGAGAATGTCGAGAGATGAGGCCTGCATGAAATTGGAAGCCTACTAGCAAGTGTAATGCAGCGCAACCGAAGCCAGACTGCCAGACCGAAACGATCGCCAAAAGCCCGATTTGCCCAAAACCGATTCCCGATGACAGAGGATGGAACTAAAATGCAAGGGCCGCGTACTTGAGAGCCAGGAGGCGGGTCGAATGAAAAGAATATTTCATAATGGCAGGGAATTGCGCGCTGGCTGGCGCTTGCTCTTGTTTTGCATTCTGGTGTTTGCCCTTGGATGGGCGGCCAGAACTGGACTCGATCGCCTGCCACTCCAGGGTTATCAGGGTTTGCATCCCGTACCCGTCATTCTTTTCGATATTTCCATGCTTCTGGTCGCGGTGCTGGCTACCCTGATCATGGCCCGGTTCGAACACCGCACCTTTGCTGCCTACGGTATTCCCGGAATTCTTGAGTTGGTTGGGCGCAAATTCTGGGCCGGCGCTCTTTGGGGCTTCGCCATGCCATCGGCCATCATCGCTCTGATTTTTTTGAGCGGCGGCTATCGCGTGAATGGAATCAACGTCGGCGGCGCGGCGTTAGCCAAATATGCTGCCATTTGGCTCGTCGCCAATCTTCTCATTGGGGCAAGCGAAGAAATTCTCTTTCGCGGCTACTTCCTATACACCCTGGCCGAGGGAATTGGATTCTGGGCTGCCGCCATTCTTGAATCCATCGCCTTCGGGGCGCTCCATTACTTCACGAAGCCGTTCGAGCGCTGGGAGGACTGGTTCGCAGTAACGCTGATAACGATATTCATTACGCTGGCACTGCGGCGTACCGGCAGTCTGGCGTTCCCAATCGGCATGCATGCCGCCTTCGACTTTGCCTTCATTTATGTTTTTTCCGGAAGGAACGGCGGAGAATTTGCGGTCGGGCGGCTATTGGACGCGCAGTTTCCCGGCCCGAATTGGCTGACTGGAGGAATGCTGGGTCCGGAGGCAAGCTGGTTCACATTTCTTGTGACGATAGTAGCAATTCTGCTTCTACACTTCACCTATCGCGAAGCCAAGTGGCCGTCGCTGTCAAAGGATTGACAAGGATCTAGCCGAGGTTTCCCTGCTCCAGCACCACGTTCTCTCGCACAATCAGCCGGTTCGCCGCCATCTCTTTCAGTGTCGGTAAAACGCGGCTCACATGCTCGTCAGTGTCGACGAAAATAATAACAACCGGCAGTTTCCCGCCAGCCTCGATCAAGTGCGCGGTTTCCACGCGATGCCGTCCGAGAAATCCAGCCACTGCGTGAAACGCCGTGGCCGAGTAGACATTTTCTTTGCGCAGGTACTGCAGAATCTCCAGGTGCAACGGACGCCGGTGCCACTGGTCGGCCTCGTTCAGATACATGGTGACTTGCACTGCCATCGCGTCAGCCATTTTACTCGCTCGCTCTCCATTCCTGCCGCAATATGCCGTACAGTTCGGAGTCGAAGAACTGCCCCCACTTGCGCACATGTTCGCGCTGGCAGCCCTCGCGCCGCATTCCCAGTTTTACGAGCACGCGCGCCGATGCCGGATTGTTGCTGAAGTGCGCGGCGAAGATGCGATTCAAATGCAGCTCTTCAAAACCGTATCGCAGCACGGCGTGGGCAGCCTCGGTTGCATACCCCTGCCGCCAGTAGGGCACTCCAATCCAGTAACCCAGTTCGGCATGCTGATCCCGCTCGTTGATATTTAGGCCCACCCCGCCGATCAGCTTCCCATCGCTGCGCCTTCTCAGGCTGCGCCGCATCTCCGTGCCTTGCCGGGTTGCGGCGATGAACTCTCTTGCATGTTGCTCGGTGTAAGGATGCGCAATCCGCAGCGTAGTAGCCGCGACTTCACGCGCGCCGATTAACGGCACCAGTTCGGCGATGTCATCTTCGCTATAAAGGTCCAGGAGAAGGCGCGGAGTTTCGAGAACTTGACCGCTCCGCATTCTCAAAGCACCCGCGCCACAGCCATGCCAGCCAGCGCCGCACCCAGGCAAAGTAAGTTGTTGGTCAAAATATTGGCCAGCATCAGCCCCCATTGCCCGGTTTCGAAGTAAGCCATGGTTTCGAAAGCGTAACTGGAAAACGTGGTAAACGAACCGCAGAAGCCGATCACCACCAGCAACCGCCAGCGCGGATCGACCAGCGCGCGTTCCGTCGTCCAGATCACGAACCAGCCGACGATGAAGCTGCCGGCTACATTGATGAACAGAGTCCCATAGGGAAAAACCGGGCCCAGTTCTTTGACGGCAAAGCGGCTCAACAGGTAGCGAAGGTTGGCGCCGACGATCGCGGCGACAGAGATAGCGAGAAAATCTTTCACGATGGAGTTCTCCTACAAATCGTTCCGGTTTTGTAGGAGTTATCAGCCTGAGGCCTGAATGCCGGCACAAGCGGTTATGGCGAACTCCATCGCCGTCTTTAATTTTCTATCACAACCGGCTGCGATAAAAACACCGAAGTAATCGACTCGTCCCAAGTAATGTTCGCAACGTCTCCGGCCGGAAACTCCTTCTTATCTTTTCCGCTCCACCAGATACCGCGCCAGCTCTTTCAGAGTGTCCGCCCGCTCGCCGAAACTATCCAGCTCCCTCAGTGCATCTTTGATCAGCGCGTCCGCCTTACGCTCGGATTCCTCAACCCCAAACAGCGCCGGGTAAGTCGCCTTCTGCGCCGCCGTATCTTTGCCCGCCGTTTTCCCAAGCTGCTCTGAGGTTTGGGTCACATCGAGCACGTCATCGACGATCTGAAACGCAAGTCCAACGGACTGCCCGAATGCGCGCAGCTTCTTCACCTCGCTATCTTTGGCTCCCGCATACAGGCCTCCGCTCATCAGGCACGCGGTGATCAGCGCCGCGGTCTTCGAGCGGTGAATGTATTCCAGCATCTCCGCGGTCGGGCGCGTTTGCTCGGCCTCGAGATCGACAACCTGCCCGCCGATCATGCCGTCCACCGTCCCCGTACCGCGCGCGATCTCTTCGATAATGCGCACCCGCGCCTCCGCCGGACACGCCAATCGCGCCAGAACCTCGTAAGCCTGCGTTTGCAGGGCGTCTCCGGCAAGTATCGCGATGGCATCGCCGAAAACTTTGTGGCAGGTCGGACGCCCACGCCGCAAATCGTCATTGTCGAGCGCCGGAAGATCGTCGTGAATCAGCGAATAAGTATGCAGCATTTCGACCGCCGCGCCGAGTTCCTCGATCTTATCGGGCAGCGATCCCGCGATCATGCGCCCGGCTTCCATGCACAGCACCGGGCGCAGCCGCTTGCCGCCGGCAAACACGCTGTGCCGCATCGCCTTATGAATGGAGACCGGATCCTGCGTCTCCAGAGGAATCAGCCGGTCCAGTGCTGCATCCGCCAGCGCTCGCCCTTGTTCGAGAGTTTTCTGCAACATTGACTGGTGAGTATAGCAAGAGCCGCGAAGAGAAAGCAGAATGGAAAATGAAATGAGCACGCCGAAGCGTGCCCATTGCTGGAATCGGTTGCAAAGTTCTTATGCGACTGCCGATTTTGCCGCGGCCGCATTGCGCAGCACCGCTGTCAAAACACTCTGTATATCGTCGATGCTGCAAACGTCACTGGCGCCGGCGTCCAGCGCTGCAATCCATAGCTCCTCATCCGGAACGCGATGAGTGCATAAAATGGGCAGCGAAGGGAAGTCGTGGCGCAGGCTGCGCACATCGCTCAGCCGCGACTGCTCCATATCGAGAATCACAGCCTCTGGCCTGCTCTTGGCGACACGCTGCCGGAGTTCCTCCCCGGAGCGTGTCAGATAAACGGAATGGAAATGAGAGGAAAGCGATTTCACGACTTTGGAGTCACTTTCCACAACGACAACATTCTGGCCCATATATCCTCCTGACAACTACCGTCAATAACGGCGGATTAGGGCTGCGGGGAAGGGTTCGGAACCACTACTCCACAGACAATGCAACTTCATAGCCCTCACAAACCGTGAGCGGCTACCTGCGAGATGGCGCTTTTTCGGTCAACGGATCAAACGGTTCAGCCTGCAGCTTCCCGTTTTTCTTCAGCAGGATTTCCACCTTGCCTTCGGCCTGCTCCAGCTCCTTGCGGCAAGCGGAGGAAAGATTCATGCCTTCTTCAAACAATGTAAGACTCTTTTCCAAAGGCACTTCTCCCTTCTCAAGCTCCTGCACGATTGTTTCGAGCCGCTGGAGACACTCTTCAAATTTGGCCAACGGATTTTCTCTCCTGCCTCTACTTATATTGTATGCACGTTTCTGCGCCGCGCTTCTTTATTTTTCGATGAGAATTGTAAAGGGAGAGATTTATTTCCCGGAAAGAAATTTATGTTCCCACGTTCCGCTCACGGAGCGGGCGGCTCCGGATTCATGCTTTGGAATACACATGCCCAAGGCACGAATCGTCAGCGACGATCGGGACAACCAATCAATTCTTTCCCAGATAGCGGATGCGTCCGGTAAAGGCACGCGTATTGGCGTCGATAAACGTAGGAAATGGATGGGCCGAGTCGAGAACGCCGTTGGCGAGGGCCGCATTGGCATGGTTGGTGATATTGTCGAAGCCCCCGCGCAGTGCCCAGTAGCGTCCGAAAAGATGAAAGCGCTTTTCGAACTGCAGATTAATCGTGTAGAAAGTGGGCAGCCGCAGCTTGCCCGGAGGATCACCCGGATAGAGTTCACCCTGATCGGTGGTGGCATAGAAGGGAAGTCCGGTGTGGGCCTCAGCCGAATAGACCAAATCCACCCTGTGCAGAATCGGTAGCCGGAAAAACGGCACAATTCCCCATCCCGCAAAACGATTGGGAGTGTCCCAAGGATAAGGACCAGGCAGTTGCGAGCTCAGCAGCGGAATATCGAGGCTGAAATCGAAGACTTCATTCGTATGCGAGGTCGACCGCGTGTACGCCCCGTACACCTCGTAGTATTGCCGGAAGCGGTGCCGCAAGCTGACCTGAAAAGCGTCGTAGCGGTCGTCACGGCTGTTTCGCAGCAGATATTCGCCGCTGACCGCGCCGTTGAGCGTGTTATAAGCGAACCCGTCATAGCCGCGCTTTTCAAGAAACTCCAGCTTCAGAAACACCGCATAAGGTAGTTTCTTCTCGAGCCCCAGGCTCCAGTTCAAATAGCGCGGCGCCGCAAGATTGGAACGATTGATCGAAAAGTTCGTCGGCACCGGAGTAGGCGCCGTCGTCGCGGTGCCATTCTCGTCCGTCGGCTGCATCATGCTGTTGAAGAAATAATCGCTCCGCTTTCCCTCCAGCGGTTGATGGATGATTCCCAGCGTGGTCGCGTCGTAGATGATTCCCACGCCCGCAGATATCTTCGTATTGCCTTCATCATCCAGGACGTAGGTTCCCGCCAGCCTCGGCGAAAGCAGCGGTCTGCGCACAATCTCATCTTCATCAAACCGGAGTCCCGGTGCGATCAGCAGACGATTCGCGATCAGCCATTTGTCTTCGATGTAGGCGGAGCCTTCCGTATTGAAAATCGTCGAGTAGTTGCCGGGCGTGAAAACTGAATATCGCGCGCAGTTGTACGGAGGCGCCGGAACTCCATTCGTCCCGGTCGGGCACGATTCCAGCGGAGCGTTCGGCTGCAAAAACGAAATCGGATTGCGCAGAAATTGAGCGTCGTAATTAAGGCGGTCAATGTCGAAACCAAGCTTAAAATCATGCCGCCCATGCCATTGCCTCGGCGGAAGGTATAAATTCGCCAGTCCCTGCAACCGCCGCGCCAGTGTGCTTTCGTTGAGGTAGTAATTGCCGCCTGCCGTTCCCGTAGACAAAATATATGACGCATTCCCGTGCGGCGTGAACGCCAAAGTGTACTGGCTCACGCCAAACCCGCTCTCCAGCAAAGCGCCGTGGAAATAATATTGATCTTTCAGCGAGCCGAGATAAGCGGTTTCCGCGTCCGCAGGCGTGGTTGGCTGAGGTTGTAGCTCCGTTAATCCGTCATATTCATCGTGGTAATAGTTCGATAGAAAGCTGGCAGTCACGATGTTGCGCGCGGTCCGGTTCGATTGCAGCTTGGCGAGATTGTCCACCCGCCAGATGTGGTCGCTATCGGCGCCGGAAGGCAGTTGCTGAACGATGTTGTTGTCGTATTCGCCGCTGACCGCGTCGATGAACCATGTTTTCCCCTTGCGAAGCGGCCCTGAAAGCGTGGCGATCGGCGTCCACTGCGAGAGCGCAATCCCCTTCGTTGTCTGAAACGAAGGCGTGAAGTCAGTCGATGTAGCGCGGAAGTGATCGTCTCCCATCTTTGTATTCAGATCGAGCACTCCGCCCGAGCCTTTTCCGTACTCCGCCGCTTCGCGGCTGGGCGTCACCTCCACCGATCGAAAAGACTCGATGCTGGTGCGCACCAGCAACTCGCCGTTCGTTGGCTGGCTCACGTTGAATCCGTCGAACAGCACGACAGTCTGATAAGTCTCCGCGCCCGCCACATGCGGCTGCCCGAATTGATCGGGAGTGACCCCGGGCATGAAGAACAATGCGCCGCGATAATCGTGCGATCCGGGGTACGGAATGTCCAGGATCTCGTGCCCGGTCAGCTCCTCCTTGGTCGAAACCTGCGCCGGATCGATGGCCGGAGCCGACTCGGTCACGTTTACGACCTCGTGCGTCTCTCGCTGATGCGAAAGGGTCACATCGAGAGCGGAAGAGGCGCCGGCCTGTACACCCGATTGCCGCACGGCGTAATAACCGGTCTTTTCCACGGACAGGTCATATTTTCCGGCGGGCAAATTAGGGAACTGACAGCGCCCTGCAAAATCGGTTTCGCAGTGGATCGGCGCGCTGGGTGCGGGCGGTTGCAATTGCACGCGCGCCGACGCGACGCCGACGCCGTTATCGTCCGTAACTGTGATGGTGAATTTTGAAGTTTGACCCGGAAAGTTGTTCGAGCCGGATTTCACAGGCAACGGAATGCCTTGTCCGCATGCGCAGACCGAAAAAAGCAGACACGCAATCGCGGTTCGAATCGGGCGGGGCACCAGAACTAGGATACCGCCGCATCTCCGGGCGTTGCAGTGACGAACGGTGGAACCTTCGTAAAACCAGCCGCGAGTACCCAGGTCGCGGATTCCAAAAAACAGTCAGTTCGCGCGCACTTCCCTCTAGGAGCCTAAAGCTTCCAGCACATCGACCGCCGAACTGTATCGTCCCTGCGGAGCGCTGATCTGCGCGCCCTGCACCGTATTGCGAACCGCCAGCAGCATCTCCCGCGCAATTGCCACGCCCTCGGCTCTGGCGGACTCCGGATTCTGTGCGCGCGCCATGCGCTCAAGAATCGATTCCGGCACCGAGACCCGCAGCTCATTCTTCATGAACTCGGCGTTTCGCACGCTGACTAAGGGCCATATCCCCGCGATCACCGGAATTCTGCAATGCTCAATCCGGCGCAGAAAATTTTCCAGCAGGCGCAGGTCGAACACCGGCTGCGTCACCGCGTATTCCGCGCCGGCCTGAACTTTGTATTCGAAGCGCCGAATCTCTTCGTCGAGGTCCGTCAGCCCAGGGTTCGCGCCTACGCCAATCACAAAGCTTGTGCCCGCCCCCAGGGGATTGCCGCCAATATCGAGCCCGCGATTCAGGTTATGAACGATGTTTACGAGGCCGATGGCATCGACGTCGAACACCGCAGTCGCGTCCGGATAATTCCCCATCTTCGGCGGATCACCCGTAATGCAGATCAGGTTCTTGATTCCCACCGCGGCCGCGCCCAAAAGATCGCTCTGGATGCACAGCACATTCCGGTCGCGGCAGGTGTAGTGCAAAATCGCGTCGATTCCCGCATCGCGCTGAATCAGCAGCGACAGTGCCTGATTGCTCATGCGCGCCGACGCGCGAGGACTGTCGGGAATATTCACCGCATCCACGCCCACCGATTTCAAAAAGCGCGAACCTTCCAGCTCTTTGCCAATATCCGTTCCCTTGGGTGGAACGATCTCGACCATGGTGACGAACTCGCCGCGCGCCAGCTTCGCGCCAAGAGCGGATCTCTCCTCCAACGGCCGTGCCGGCGTGGCCGTTTGCACCGCGGCGCCGCTCGTATGAGCGGCAGGCGTTTTCCCTCTGGCCTCGCCAGCTCGCAGCGCCGACTTCATCACCCGGATGTGATCGGGCGTAGTGCCGCAACATCCCCCAACGATCCGTACTCCCGCAGCCACAAACTTTCGCGCGTAGCTCGCCATGTATTCGGGCGAGCACAAATAAATATTCCGGCCTTCCACCGAGCGGGGAATGCCGGCATTCGGTTGGGCCGCGAGCGGCAGCGAAGTAGCGGCCCGCACCCGCTCCATGGCCTCAAGCATCGCCACCGGACCCACGCTGCAGTTGCAACCGATCACGTCCGCTCCCCACTCTTCCAGCCGCGGCACAAACGTTTCCGGATCGGAACCATCCAGGCAGTTGCCATCTTCGTCAATCGTCACCTGAACGATCAGCGGCAGCTTCGGCGCAATTTCTTTCGCCGCCAGCATCGCCTGATGAAGCTCCTCAAGGTAGCCGAAGGTTTCCATCATCAGCAGATCGACGCCGCCTTCCAGCAGCGCCGCAATCTGCTCGCGAAACGCCTGCCGCGCCTCTTCGAACGAAGTTTTTCCCAGCGGCTCGATTCTGGTTCCCAGCGGGCCAACCGATCCTGCCACCCAGACATCGAAACTCTTGGCAGCTTCTCGTGCCAGTTTGGCGCCGGCCCGGTTAATCTCAGAAACGTTGTCGGCAATGCTATGGCGGGCCAGCCGGAACGAATTCGCTCCGAAAGTATTGGTTTCGATAATCTCGGCGCCAGCCTGCAGGTATTCGTGATGAATGCCGCGGATCAGGTCGGGCTGCGAAAGGTTTAGTTCGTCGTAACAGCGATTGATGAACACGCCCTTTGCGTAAAGCAGGGTGCCCATCGCCCCATCGCAAAGAGCGGGGTATTGCTTGATGCGAGTGAGAAGATCGGACGCCATAATCATCAGAATACAGGATGAGGGGATTTTTCTGCAGAGGGCCGAAGACAGGAACCAGATTGATCCAGTGTGAACATGATCGGTGCGTGCGCCTGCGAAGCCGCGCTCCGAAGCTCTGCTATAATCTGCTACTTCGCGCTAAATCCAGCTTTCCTCAGTGGTTAGGAGCCTGATTTTTGAAGAAGACCGCTCTGCTTTCTGCCGCGATCGTTTTGGCGGGTTTTGGCTTGTTATCGTGCGGCAGCTCGTCCACGACGGGGAACTTGCCGTCGAACAAGCTGCCAACCCGTGTTTGGGCCTCGCAAAGCGCTTCCAGCCTCACCTCAAACGCCGGACTGGTGGTCATCAACGGCAACTACGACACACTCGAGCGGGTCTCCCGCATCAGCGCCGGAACTTCTCCCGGCTACATGATGATTTCTCCCGAGCGTGCAATCGTGATGATCTTCGACTCGGCGACGAATAATATCGACGTGGTCAATACCAAGACCTCGGCGGTGAGCGGCACCATAGCGTTGCCCGGCCCGACCATGAGCATGGTTGCGGTCTCGAACACCGTCGGCTATGCCGCGGTTCCTTCCGCTCCCGTGATCGGCTCGGCGCCCGGAGCCGTCGTGGCCTTGAATCTCTTATCCGACAGCGTCACTGCTTCGATCGACGTTCCCAGCGCCCAATGGGTCGTCTCGAATTCCGGTGGAAGCCAGCTCCTCGCCTTCAGCAATGACTCGAATTCGGTCACGGTCGTTTCACCGTTGCAACTGAATACCGGCGGCCCGGTCACCACCGTCGTTCCCGGTTTTGACCGTCCGGTTTACGCGGTCTTCAGCAGCGACAACAGCACAGCGTACGTATTAAATTGCGGCCCGCAGTGCGGCGGCACGCAGGCCAGCCTCCAGACAATCAATATGTCGAACCTGGCCGTAGGAACTCCGCTTCCCTTGGACGCGGCGACCATCGGCCTGCTGAATGGCTCCACGCTGTACGTAGCCGGTTCGCCTCCGGCCAACAATGCCTGCACCGGCCAAACCACCGCCGCCACTACCTGCGGCCGCCTCGACATCGTCGATGTCGCAACCATGACCGTAACCGGCAAGGTTGTGATCACCGATGGCTATCACGACCGCATCGACATCAGCAACAACGGCCAACTCTTCATCGGATCGCACACCTGCACCAACATCGGCAATGTAAGTGCCCCTGTGGGAGAGGTAAGGGGCTGCCTTTCGATTTTCAACACCAACACTCCCGCCAATCTCACCGCTGTAATCCCTCCCGATAACGGAGACGTTACCGGCCTGCAAAGCTTCGCCAGCCGCTATGTCGAGTACGTAGCCCAAGGCGGCAACCTGCGCGTCTACGATACTCAGACCAACAGCCTGCTGATCACGCAATATATTGAAACGGGAACGATCACGATTACCGGGCAGATTACCGACATCAAAGCCGTCGACTTTTTCTAGCGAGTCATCGCTGCGCGAAGGCTAGTGTTGCGGTTCGAGCGTTAGCCGATGTGCCGCCGCCGAGTTCACGGCTTGCGCCGTGAACGGCAAATTGAACGTCGATCCCTCATACCACGCCTGCCATTGATCCATGTAATAAGGGCTGAGGAAATTTCCTCCCTGTCCAGTCACTGTATTCAGAGTGGATTGATCAAGGTCCGCAAGATTCGCCGTGAACCTCTCAGATGGACCGTGATCGGGCGCGACCGCCTTCACGCAGTAAACGCTGCCGGATTGTTCGTTCACTCCCGGCGCCGCCCACTTGCCGATCAATGGAATCTTGCCCAGCACCGGATGCTCGATATCGATCGCATTCATTTTTCCCCAACGCCACGAAGCCAGATCTTTCGGAGCCTGCGGCTCCTCAACCGCAGCTTCCACCGCAGCCGCCAGCAGTTCGTCATAGTTCGTGTACTTCTCCGGTAACCACCGCTTGGGCTGATGCAGGATGATGTTCTGCAGCCACACCGTTCGCATCTGCCATTGGTAAGTCTTCCAGCTCAAGGTCGCTTCTTGTTGTTTCAAATCTTCGGGAGCTACGCCCAACCGGGGTTCCAGCAACAGCCGCGTCAATTCCCGCTGCGATCGCACCGCCAGTGTCGGCGCGGCTGAAGAGGCCGACATTCTGCCATCCCAGTTGCGCATCAGCTCCGCGGCCTGCCGCGCCCGCGCCGAAGCCTTCGCCGCATGATCCACGGCATACACGAAACGCTCGGCGGCAAACAAATCATTTTCGGAGTGAATGTCATTTTCCAGCGCCAGCATATCCGCCGCGGAAAATTTTCGCCCGGATTCGAGCACGTGATAAATGCGCTCGGTCCGCCACGGCGCCTCCCACTCCGCGCTGATCGAATAAGGATATTTATCTGGAGTAATCCGCCCATTGGCCGTCGCAATCACTCCCGACGGAGGGTTGTAAACCCTCGGCAGCGTGTCGAAGGGAACGTAGCTAGTCCACTCATGCGCATCATCCGCCCCACTCACCGGCAAACTCCCGTCTCCCGCCGCGCGAACCGGAACCCGCCCCGTGGTTTGATATCCAATATTCCCATCCACATCGGCATAAACCACATTCTGCCCGGGTGCATCGAGCAGCGAAAAAGCTTTGCGAAAGTCCTCCCAGTTTTGCGCGGAGTCGACATCGAAAAACGGCATGTGCAATCCGTCATATAAAGTCCAGCGCAGCGCGATCGCCCGCCGCTCGCCCGGCAAGACGTCGGTAATGATCGGCCCATGCCGCGTGATCTTCACATCTACATTCACGTCCGGCTGCCCTTTGACCTGAATCACTTCCACTCGATGTTCCGGCTGCTGCCAGCCGTACGGCGTTTCATAAGCGCCCTGCGCATTGAAGTTTTCGACAAATGCGTCCGCCACAGTCGGCCCAACGTTCGTAAATCCCCACGCGACTCGCTGATTGTGGCCTACAATCACATAGGGCATTCCCGGCAGCGTTACTCCTGCCACATCGAAGTTCTGTGACTTCAAATGCGCCTCATACCACAGGTTCGGCATCTGGTGGCCGAGGTGCATATCGTTTGAGAGCAGCGGCTTGCCCGTCACGGTGTGCTCGCCAGAAACAACCCAGTCGTTCGACCCATTCACCGCCGCCGGTCGCCCATGCTGCCAAATCTCCTGAGCGGGCGAGTTCTGCGTCACCGAGTTATCGGGGCCATCGTCCTCATCGTCGTCGTCATCGGAGTCCGTCTGGTTCTGCTCTTGATTTAAATCCGCTCGCATCACCGTCGGCGGACGATCGTGCCACGACTGGTTCACATACAAATCGGCCGTCAGTTCCGGCCCCAGCTTCGCCAAAATCTTTTCCCGATCGAGCGCATCGCGAAACGTATAGAAGTTGAGATCTTTCACCATCTGGTTCGCGATCACAATCGAATCTTCCGGCTGCCACAGCTTCGGCCGGTATTTCAAAATGCGAAATTCAATCGGAAGCCGGCCGGCATGACTTTCGATAAATGCATTCACGCCGCGCGCATAAGCCGAGAAATACGAAGCATCGCGTGGAGTCGACATCAGCAACGATTTCTTGGCCGCGGCGCGCAACCCGAGAATTCGTTGCTCGCGGTCGATCTTCACAGTTGCCTCGCCCAGAATCTCGGAAAGCTCCCCGGCTCCAAATCGCCGCATCACATCCATTTGCCAGAGCCGGTCCTGCGCTGTAACGAAGCCCTGCGCAAAAAATAAGTCCTCCAAAGTAGCCGCTTCAATCGTCGGCACGCCGTGATGATCGCGCGTGACTCTAACCGCAGCCGAAAGCCCCTTCACCTGCAAACTTCCATCCAACTGAGGCAGGGCAGAACGCGCAATGAAGTAAGCAACTCCAACAGCGCCAGCAATCAGAATGGCCACCACAAGAAAAAACCACAGAACAATGCGCATCGCAGAATTGCGCCGCGAAACCTGCACGGTCGATGATGCTAGAGTGCTCATGGAGAACTTGATTTTAGGTGTCGTAGCCCGGCGATACAACTGCCACTCCGGAAACGATAACCCTGTGAGATTTCTTAGCGCAGTTAGCGGTCAATGTCTTTAGGCCGCAAGCCACAAAGGGCCAGGGTCGAAATACTCGTTGATAAGCCCAACTCTTCATGGCAGAATGTTCGCCCACACCGAAGGAGGCTTATGAAACGCTCTCCCGGGCCCAGTCGTCGCGTCTCAAACTTGTCTCAATCTGCTCACAAGCACCTGACTTCTTACACTCTAGCCGCAACCGCAGCTGGCGTCAGCCTTCTCGCCCTGACCGCACCCTCGGAAGCCGAAATCGTCTACACCCCGGCGAACGGAACCATAACTCGCGACGGCTCCTACGCCATCGATCTGAATCACGATGGAATTGTCGACTTCGTGATCCTGGAAAAGGTGCTGAAACAATCTCCAAACACATCGTTTCAGAGTCTCGGCGTGCAGCCCGGCGCGAACAACCAGGCGGATTGCCGCTATCCGTTTTGCGGGAGCACCGGAGGGGTGTACGCGGGCGCACTCAGCCTCGGCAACGAGATCGGCCCATCCAGCGCCCAGCACGGTTGGTCCGGCGAACCCAAACAAATGGCCGCTGAGATTCGCTCCGGCACTTTCCTCACTTATCTCGGCGATTTCCGCTATGCCCGCGGCGCCTATCTCGGCCTGCGCTTTCAAATCAACGGCGAAACTCACTTCGGCTGGGCCCGCCTCACCGTGAGATTCCTCGGAGGCCTTCCCAAAGATCGAACCTGGGAAGCTCACATCACCGGATATGCCTACGAAACCGTTGCAGACAAAGCAATCAAGGCCGGAGAGACCGGCGAAGATGCCGCCATGTCGCTCGACTCAACTCGGCCCGGAGCAATCTCCGTGTCGCGAGTGCAACAACAAGCGCCCCTGGGCACGCTGGCGTTGGGCGCTGAAGGCATCGCGCTTCTTCGCCGGCAAGAATCGGAGATCACCATCGCATCCGCAAATTAAAGGGCGTTCGCCAGGAGAATTGCATGAAGCACTCTCGCCGTCGCAAAACGCAATGCAGCTTCTCACCTGCAGTTCATCGCAGTCTCAACGCCTACGCCCTCGCAGCCAGCGCCGCCGGAGTCAGCCTGCTGGCCCTCGCCCAACCCTCCGAAGCGGAAGTTGTTTACACGCCCGCGCACGTCTTGATCACGCGCGAGGCCTCTTATTCGATCGACCTCAATCACGACGGAATCGCGGATTTCACGATCTCGAGCTTCGCCGGCTCTCTGGCCGTGATTGCCCCGAGCGGCAACGCGGTCAAGTGTCTTCCAGGATCGTGTGCCTTCACTTTCGCCTACGCGTCTGCGATGGTGGCTGGTAACCCCATCGGTTCGGCTGACGCGTTCTCCGGAAGCAACCGTGTGCCGATGGCCATTAAAGGTTTCGGTCTGCCGTGGTACAACGTCCGCGACCGCTACTTGGGTCTGGAGTTTGAAATCCAGGGCACGAAGCATTTCGGCTGGGCGCGCCTGAGTACGCAGTTCGCAACAAAGCAGAACACCTGGCGCGCTCAACTCACCGGATACGCCTACGAAACCGTCGCCGAGAGGCCCATCAAAGCCGGACAAATCAACGAAGACAATGACGCTGAAGGTGATTCTCAACCGGCTGCTTCACCCGCAATCCCGGTGCCGGAGCAACCCGTCACCTTGGGCGCTTTAGCCCTCGGTGCCGGCGCAATCGCGCTCCCGCGCAAGGAAGAAACGGGGATCAAGATCGCACCTACAGAATAAGCAGTCAAAAACCATAAAACGAAGTGCAAAGCAATTGCTGCTTTCAGGTGCGACGGCTTCTTGCCGAATTAGGACGCTCCTCATCTTGAAATTGAATTTCATTTTCAACAAGCGCGGATGGTATTCTACCTAGCACCGCCCAACCGGCATCGTCTTCAGGCGCAACCCGGTCAGACTCGTATCCCATTCCGCCCATGCTGCAAAAACGTATCGATGATCAGCCCTCCATCTCGCGCGAAATGGTTCGCGAGGCGCAGGAGATCCTCCACCAGCATCTCAAGCGTGTCGGCCTGAAACAGACCGCCCAGCGCGACACGATTTTGCGTACATTTCTCGAAACCCGTGACCACCTCTCGACCGACGAACTTCACCGCCTGGTGCAGAAAAAAGATTCCGGCATAGGCTTCACCACCGTGTACCGCACGCTGAAGCTCCTGGGCGAATGCGGCCTGGCCAGCGAAGTCGCCTTCCACGACGGCATCGCCCGCTACGAGCATCAATACAACCGGCGCAGCCACCATCACATGGTCTGCACCGACTGCGGCAGTTCGGTAGAATTTTTTTCCCGCGAGGTTGGCGAACTCGAGCAGGAGATCGGCCGCAAATATCACTACGCAACCACCCGTCACACCTTCCAGATTTATGGAGTCTGCGAGGAGTGCCGCAGGAAAAACGGAGCCTTGCGCCCAGTCTGAATTCATGGCCATTTCCTGCCCAGACTGCTCCGCAACCATGCCCGAGGACGCGGCATTCTGTCCCGAGTGTGGCCGCTCCATGCGCCCTGAGAAGCGCGCGCACGGCCAGGTCGGCGTCTTGCCTGAGGTCGTTGCTGGCGCTCTCGCTTACTTTCTCGTCCCCGCTTTCGTCTTCCTTTTTGTCGACCCTTACCGCAAGAATCGCTTCGTGCGCTTTCATTCCTTCCAATGCATCGGCGCATGGCTGATTGCGATTGTCATCGCCGCCGCCGTCAGGATTCTCGCCGTGCTCCTCAATCTCATGCCCGTCGTCGGCTATCTCTTGATTTCGCTGCTGTCGATCGTGATGGTCCTCGCCGTACTCACAACCTGGCTGGTCCTGATTGTGAAAGCCCTCCAGGGGGAGATGTTCAAGCTGCCCGTGATTGGAACCATGGCGGAACAGCAGGCGGAAAAAGTTGAGGGGAACGCATAACTTCGTTCGATGACAAACACTCAATCGAAGGCGCTCTTCGAATTTGCAACTCGCCCCTTGACTTTCTCTCCCTAAGCGGTCAATGCTATTAGCTTTTCTCTTAACTCGCCGGAATGCGCGCCCGCCGAAAGGCATGTAGGCGCACCGGACGGGTAAGAACTTTACGCTGAATTGGGGCGATCATTGAAAGTTAGAGTTTTCTATCATGACAAGTGCTTTGACGGAGCCTCCTCCGCGGCTCTGTTCGCGCGTTTCTATCGGGAGCGCATTCGCGAAGATGTGCAATTTGTCTACTCCGGCCTGGTACACCGCGCCGGGGCTCTCTTCGACGAATCGCATTTCGATGGCGACGAAAACGCCATCGTCGACTTCAAATATTCCAGTTCGCCCAAGATCACCTGGTGGTTCGATCACCACGAGAGCGCATTTCTTTCCGCCGCCGACGCCGCTCACTTCGAGCACGACGAAAGCAATCGCAAATTCTACGATCCCGCTTTCAAGTCCTGCACCAGTTTCATCGCCATGATCGCGCAGCAGCGCTTCGGATTTAACCCCGCTCCCGTAGCCGATCTCGTCCACTGGACCGACGTCATCGATGGCGCCCTCTATCCCGACGCCAAAACCGCGGTCGAAATGAAAGCCGCGGCCATGAAACTGACCATGGTCATCGAATCCGCGCCCGATCACGGTTTCGTCCCCAATCTCATTCCGCTGCTCGCTACAAAGCCGCTCGATGCGATCCTCGAAGAGCCGTTCGTGGCTCCGCTTTTGCCCCCTCTGCTTCGCCGCCACGAACTCTCGATCGAGATCCTGAAGAAGCGAACCGAATGCACTGACGGCACCATCTTCTTCGACGTCACCGATCAGGATCTTGAGGGCTACAACAAATTCGTTCCGTATTATCTGCACCCCGAATCCATTTACAGCGTGGGATTGAGCAAAAGCAGCTTCCGCGTAAAGGTTTCCGTCGGATCCAATCCCTGGGCGCCGCAGGAGCCGGTGGTTAATCTGGCGAAAATCTGCGAGCGCTACGGCGGAGGCGGCCACGCCCGCGTCGGCGCAATTTCCTTCAATGTGAACCAGCACGCTGCGGCGATCAAAGCTTCCCGGGAGATTGTGAACGAGTTGCGGGCTGCCGTCCGATCCGGCAAGAACTGAAGCGCAATGCTCCTGCCTTTACGGAATATCGACCGGCATCGGGCACGCACCAGCCTGCTCCGCGCGGTTGCGTCGTTCGAATTCACTAAAGGCGTCTTCGGTTTGTTAGTCGGCGTGCTGGCGATTCTTCTGCTCCACAAAGACGCTTGGGTCATCGCCGAGAGCCTTCTGGCGCTCCTGCATATCAGCACCGACCGGCGCGCCGCCCAGCTTTTCCTCGACTTTGCCGACGACATTACAGACGCGCGCCTCTGGCTTGCCGTAAAGCTTACGTTTGTCTACGCCGCCCTGAGATTCGCCGAGGGCTACGGCCTGTGGAAAGCACGCACCTGGGCTGAGTGGATCGCTTTCGCCTCCGGCATGCTGCTGTTCCCCTTTGAAATCCGTGAACTCGTGCACGGCATAACGCCGCTCCGGCTGGGCGCCTTTATTGTGAACATCGCCATCGTGCTTTATATGGGCTTTCTTCTGCGTGAGGGCCGCAGGTTGCGCCACTCAGAGGCCGCCAGTTCGCATGAATAGCGGAAGAATTCAGCGACCAATTATCGGACACCAACAGCCAAAGTCGAAGATCAGGGCTTCTCGGGGCTGACCGGATCGTCGCCATGGCACAGTCCCAGGCAAATCAGAACGCCGGCAATCACGATTCCGCCCCCCAAAGCCCACCACGAATTCAATGCCTCTCCCGCTCCAGCAATCGCGGGCCGCTCCTGTTCAAGTGCCGCCACGCAGTGCTCCGATCGTTCATAGTGCTCGCCCTCATGCACGATCTTGTCCGATGATTCACCCGGTTTCGGTTTGTGCGCCAGGTTCTCGTGCGCGTGAACCTTCACATCGCTCTTCGTCGCCAGCACGCGTACCTTGCCGCCGCTGTCCGTCACCTCATACTCAGTCCGCGCCGAACTGACCGGACTCACCGTGATACATCCCACCATCACTTCCATCTCGCGCGCCGTATCCAGTTGCAGGCTTCCATGATCGAGCACCAGTTCATGTCCCTGAAATTGCACCATGGTCTCCGGAGCAATCAGAACGCTCGATCCTTCAACATCGATTCGCGCCACGTGCCCGGCCTGGGTTTCCACCAGAGAATCCGGAAAGATCGCGGCCACCGGCGTTGCCGGGACTTCATTGAGCCATGTCCCTCCGTCACTATGCAGCAAGCCGCGATTCGCGTCTTGGGCGAGAAGCGACGCCGGCAGGATCACGATCATCACGCGGCAAACGAATTGTCGCCATTCAGACAGAGAAATCCCAACCTCCGCACAAACTCCTTGCGATAAGGATAGCTCGCGGATTCGCAACCAGCTATTGACTGCGGGGATGCAAGGACCCTGTCGCACCTGCGATCCAGGAAACACGAAAGATGGCGCGGCCCTCTACTTGTGAAGAAAAACAGACACATTGGAGCTCATTGAATTCGCCACGACAAAATCCAGCTTACCGTCACCGTTGAAATCGGCTGCGGCGATGGAGCCAGCAAGGCGGCCACCGGTTCCGACCTTCTCCGACTTCTCGAAACTTCCCGTGCCTGTGCCCCGCATAACATTGACGTATCCAAACCGCCCTTCCGGTCCATCGGCGGTAATCAGGTCCAGGAATCCATCGTCGTTAAAATCCCGCAGCACCATGCCGTAAACTCCCAGGGTTTGCGCGTGGCTGAAGATCGGCGGCTGAAACGTTCCGTCGCCGTTTCCCAGGTCGGTGGAGATTTCGCCGCCATCCAGGCCCGCCGTCACCAGATCGACGTTTCCATCGTTGTTCACATCGCCCGCCGCGAGCGGACCCGGCGCGTCCGAATTGTACTGGACGTAAGGGCCGAAAGTTCCATCGCCGTTATTGAGCAGAACATCGACCTGCACGAAGTCATTCACCGCGATGGAGTCGCTGGTGGCAATATCGAGGTGTCCGTCCTTATTGAGGTCTGCCAGGATTACCTGGTTGGCCGCCGGCGGAAAATAAAACGTCGGCGCTTGCAGGCTGCCATCGCCGTTCCCCATCAGTACCGCGAGAGAGGGCTGGCCCTCGTTCGTCACGTTGCTGCAAACCACGTCAAGCCTGCCGTCGCCATTGACGTCGCCGACCGCCAGGTAGAAAGCATAGCCGCCCGCATAGTAGCTGACCGGGTTCGAAAATCGGCCGTTCCCCTTGCCGAGCATGACAATAATTGAGCCGTTCGCCGCCGTGTCCGACTCGGCGGTGATTACCAGGTCGGGAATGTGGTCTCCGTTCATATCGGCCACCACCAGATTAGCCCCGGCGAAGGGCAAATTCATGGTCAACGCAGGCTGAAAAGTGCCGTCCCCATTGCCCAGAAGAACGCTCAGATTGAAGATATTCGGATGAGCCAGCGTGGCATTGACGGTAACCAGATCCAGCTTTCCATCGCCGTTCACGTCGGCAACCGCAACGGAATTTGGGTTCGCACCCACCATGTAAAGCTGAGGCGCCTGGAACTGCGCAAAAGCGGTCAGACAGAAAAATTCGAAAGCCGCCACAATGCCAATCAAACCGCGCATAAGAGCTCTCCGAACGAAGTTACTGGCCTGCCTGCAAGGCAGACACTGTGGCACGAGCCGCGGCTCACGTCAATATGCAGGAATTGGCAACTCTTCGGGTGGAAGAGCGGCCCTTCACCCCGTGTCATGCCGACGAAAAGACTCCCGCGCCTTAGCGGGCGCTTTCAACCGTAAGCTTCAACCTGACCGCCTTGGTCACGGCGATGAGCGTAGAAAGGCGAGGATTTCCCCGCGCGGATAAGGCGCGATACAAGCTCTCGCGCTCGATGCCGGCGGCCTTGGCCACCTTCGCCATACCGCCTCTGGCTTCGGCAATGCGGCGCAAATCGACCAGCAAGCCGCCGGGATTTTCGGTATCTTCAAGAGCCTCTTTGAGGTATGCTGCGGCGAATTCAGGATCATCGCGCAGTTCCAGAATCACGCATTCGTTACCATCTTCTTCCGAGAAGTCACAGAGACAGACTTTGATCATGGCGAGCATCCAGATGATCCGGTTGACTCCATCCCTGGCAATTTCTTGGGAATACGGCGAATAGGGGCAGGTGACTACTGCTATCAAGGTGAGGAACAACCGGTACTCTATGGCGAGAGTTTGACCTTTTTTGAAACCGAAGGTTGCCCTGCCACTCGGCTAACAAAAGAGGATCGAATGTCACTCAGGGAAGCACTTCCGAGCTGGCACAACTGGGATCCGCGACTGATCGCGGCCGAGGCATATTTAACGCCCATCGCTGACTCCCAGGAAAGGCCGGGGCTTTCGGTGGGTCAGATTTGGACTCAGATAATCAAGGCTCCGCTAATACCGTTTGACCCATTAGTAAGAAGTAGAAAGTTGACTCATGCCTACGATGCTTTGCGCGAGTATCTGAACGACCTCCGCGATCCAAAGGAGCGAGGCGTAAACCGTACCGGTAGGACAAAAAAACTGTGCGCGAACGACCCGACTAAACCCGGGCCTTGATTTCAGCGTGCCGCCAGCGTAGTACCGGCCGCAGCGCGTTTCTTCTTGGTTTTGATTTCAGTCTGTAACCCCAAAAGCTCGGCATAGACAACAAGCGTATCGAGGCTAAACTTCGACATCTTGCCCCGCAGCAAGTCACTAATTCTTGGTTGCGAGGTTCCAAGCTTCGCTTGCAACTCCTGTTGTGTATAACCCGCCGCTGCCTTAACAATTTTCGTATTCAGGTCTGCCTTGAGTTTTAACGCGGCGGCCTGCTCAGGTGAAAAACCCAAATCTTCAAATAATTTGCTGCTCATTGTTTCCCTATGTTCGTCAGAAGGCTGCAAATAGAAATAGAACTGGTTCCATGCTTTACTTCTCTTTGCTCAGCCTCTGCTTCAAAGCGCTTAAACGCTTGCGTGTTAATTCAACGTCTCCCGGCGGCGTCTTACGAGTTTTCTTCTTAAAGCAATGAAGCACATAAACCACACCGCCAAGCTGCGCGTACATCACCCGATACCATGCATCGCGATCCGCGTCCCGAAGTTCGAAAACTCCGGGCAGAGCCGGAGCCATCGGCTTCGAATCCAGCGGTCGATCCCCGGTCTGCGCGCGCCGCAGATCGGCCCCGAGATGAGCGCGAACCTCCTCCGGAAAGTCTCGAATGACTTTCAAAGAATCGCCCTCAAATACAACATCGGGAGCGGAGTCGTCGCTCACAAATCACACGGTATCAGTAACGAGCTTCGCTGTATACAAAGATTTATATAAACCGGCCCCCCTTGACAACTTCCCACTCACATCCCTATAATTAGCACTCAGTAGGCGAGACTGCTAACAGATCGCCCTATCCCACTAAATTTAATAGGCTTAACGCACCATCAACCTTCTACAACCCTTGAAAGGAGTTGCAACTATGGCAAAGTTTAGCCCACTACATGACCGCATTTTGGTCCGTCGCGTGGAAGAAGCTTCAACCACTCGTGGCGGCATCATTATTCCAGACAGCGCAAAAGACAAACCGCAGGAAGGTGAAGTCATTTCCACCGGCAAAGGCCGCACCAACGACGAAGGCAAAACCTTCCCGCTGGCCGTCAAGGAGGGCGACCGCATTCTCTTCGGCAAGTATTCCGGCACCGAGATCAAGATCGATGGTGAAGAGTACATCATCATGAAGGAAGACGAAGTTCTCGGCATCCTGACCGGCGCCGCCAGCCCCGCGAAGAAGGAACTCGCTGGTTCGAAGCGGTAAGTTCGAAGCGGTAAAAGGCTTGGTTTAGCTGGCGGCTGGTAGCTGAAAAGCCGATAGCTGACAGCACTCAAAGAATCCCGCGGGTCCATCCCGCAACAGAATCAAGGAGAAAAAAGCAATGGCAAAACAAATCGTACACGGAGAAGAGTCCCGGCAGGCTATCCTGCGCGGCGTGAATCTTCTTGCCGACGCAGTAAAAGTCACGCTCGGCCCCAAGGGCCGCAATGTAGTCATTGAAAAGAAGTTCGGTTCCCCAACCATCACCAAAGACGGCGTCACCGTGGCCAAAGAGATCGAACTGAAGGACGGCCTCGAGAACATGGGCGCCCAGATGGTGCGCGAAGTAGCCAGCAAGACCTCCGACGTAGCCGGCGACGGCACCACCACCGCCACCGTTCTAGCCCAGGCAATCTATCGCGAAGGCGTAAAAACGGTCGCCGCCGGAGCCAATCCGATGGCCATGAAGCGCGGCATCGAACGTGCCGTGGTCACCGTTTGCGGCAAGCTCGACAAAGAAGGCAACCGCGAAAAAGGCGAACTCGACAAATTCTCCAAACCCGTTTCCGGCGACATGATTGGACAGGTGGGGACGATTTCGGCTAACAACGACGAGACGATTGGACACATCATTGCCGAAGCTATGAAGAAGGTCGGCAAGGATGGCGTCATCACGGTGGAAGAGTCGAAGACGCTGGAGACGCAGTTGGAAGTGGTCGAGGGTATGCAGTTCGACCGCGGCTATCTGTCTCCTTATTTCGTTACGGACCCGGAGCGGATGGAAGTTGCGCTCGAAAACGCCTACATCCTGATCAACGAGAAGAAGATCAGCTCGATGAAGGACCTGCTTCCGTTGCTTGAGCAGATTGCCAAGAGCGGCAAGCCGCTGGTCATCATCGCGGAAGACGTTGAGGGCGAAGCGCTGGCAACTCTCGTCGTCAACAAGCTGCGTGGCACGCTGCAGGTTGCGGCCGTGAAGGCTCCCGGATTCGGCGATCGACGCAAGGCGATGCTGCAGGATATCGCGATTCTCACCGGCGGCAAAGCGATCACGGAGGATCTCGGCATTAAGCTCGAGAACGTTCAGGTGAGCGACCTCGGCCAGGCCAAGAAGATCACCATCGACAAGGACAACACCACCATCGTCGAAGGCAAAGGCAAACATGCCGAGATCGAGGGCCGGGTGCGCGAAATTCGCAGCCAGGTGGAAAAGACCACCAGCGACTACGACCGCGAGAAGCTGCAGGAGCGGTTGGCGAAGCTGGTCGGTGGCGTGGCCGTGATCAAAGTCGGCGCCGCAACCGAAACCGAAATGAAGGAAAAGAAAGCCCGCGTGGAAGATGCGATGCATGCGACGCGCGCAGCCGTGGAAGAGGGAATTGTCCCCGGCGGCGGCGTGGCGCTGGCTCGCTGCGTCCCCGCGCTCGACAAGCTGAAGCTGGAGGGTGATGAGCAGATCGGTGTCAACATCGTGAAGCGCGCCATCCAGGAGCCGTTGCGCCAGATCGCCGAGAACGCCGGCGAAGAGGGTGCGGTGGTTCTGGGCAAGATCAGCGAGTCGAAGGACTCGAACTTCGGCTACAACGCCCTGACCGGCGACTACGAGGACCTGGTCAAGGCGGGCGTGCTCGATCCCACGAAAGTTGTGCGAACCGCGCTCACCAACGCCGGCTCGATCGCGGCGCTGATGCTGACCACCGAAGCACTGGTTGCGGAGATTCCGGAAAAGAAGGAAGCTCCAATGCCGGGCGGCGGACACGGCGGCGGCATGGACGGCATGTACTGAGGCAGCTGTCAGCTATTAGCTTTCAGCCGTCAGCAAAATCAAGAGCCTCGCTCGCAAGAGCGGGGCTTTTTGCGGTCCGATTCGGGAATACTCGTAAGTTTTTTCTTAGCGATTTTGATTCCGCGTGTCGGCGCGCCAATAGAATTTAGCTACGCGAGCGGCGTTTAGGAGGGTATTGCCAGTGGGTACTGGACACCGCTTGCCAAACGGTTGAGTGGTTTTGCAGCCACTAGGGTTCGACTCCCTTACCCTCCTCGGGTCACTCGACCAGTACTAATCGTGCTTGACTACGCGCTACGTTGCCTTATCATAGTAAGTGTTTGGCGAGCGGTGTTTGGTATCTAAGAGCCCCGAGTGGAAACTCGGGGCTTGGCTTTTTTTAACGCGGCGTGCGGCCCATGTGTTCGAAATCTTTGGATGTAAGGCCAAAGTCGGCCAGGGCTTTTTCGTTCGAAACGCCTTCGCCGTTGGCAGGTTGAAAATGTGACGAAATACGTTCCCCGCGGTGAGAGCGTGCGAACAGGCTTCAAGAACGTACCTCAGCGGCTAAAGCCGCACTCTCAGCTAGCTTAGTGCGGCACGACTGAAGTCGTGCCCTTCCCGATCATTATTTCTTATCGAAAGTATCAGTTTGGGAAACTATGCTCTTGCCAGAGGCTTTCTCTGGGAGCGGGTTCCTTGCGCAACTCGCAAAACTCAGGGCGATTTGGGAAGGGCATGGGTTTAGCCGTACCACATGAGTGTAGATAGATGAACCAAAGCCCGCCGCAAGGCGGGGCTTTTTTGTTTCCGAATCGGGAATTCTTCGCTAACCATGTTCACTTATCACATCATTTTCGGTGGATATTCGCGATATTACGTGCGGGAAGCTGTCGTGAACCCGAACGATTTTAGGTGCGAGACCAGGGTCTGATGGTTGGGCGTGACTAGTGAACTGGCCCCGTAGCTCAACTGAATAGAGCGCGAGGTTCGCACCTTCAAGAATGTGAGTTCGAGTCTCACCGGGGCCAATTCCTAAAGTTTTTTTGAAACTGATCGTTTCTGTTGACAACGAGAAAGGCCGGCGTGAAACTGACAGTGGGTGCGAACCTGAGTGCTTTTCCAGTTTGAGTTCAAGGGCGGCTGCGAAGCCGCCCTTTTGTTTTTGGCGTTTTATCCCGATGTAGATTATGTTTGGCGAACGGTGTTTGGTATCCGCAAAGCCCCGGGCGAAAGCTCGGGGCTTGGCTTTTTCAATTCGGCGTGCGCCCGATGCGCTCGAAATCTTTAATGTAAGGCGCGAACAGGCTTCAGGAAGGCGCCTCAGCGGCTGAAGCCGCAGTCTCAGCGAGTTTAGTGCGGCACGACTGAAGTCGTGCCCTTCCCGATTCCATGCATTGACCTGCAGCGTGTTGCTCAGAGATGAACGCGACAATAAAGATGCCAGCAGGTTCCTCACCCGCGCTTTGCGCGTGTTCGGAATGACATCGGTGATATCCCACCCTGTCCCGCAAAGAACGCGGGACAATGGTGGGGCAACCCTTCGGAGTGGCGCCGATGGCAATACCCAAGGGAAATTCTCTGCATTAAAATCTTCACATTCTGTGAGTCGCGCGGGCATTCCGTTTCCGCGCGTTAAGACAAAAAGCTCCCAAAGAGGCTTTAGTCTATGAAACCGATCCTCGCGATAGTGTTCGCTCTATCGACCGCTGTCTACGCCGCGGTGCAGACCTTTTCCCAGTCCGACGAAGGCGCGCACGTGCTTGCGCTGGACAATTCCTGGAATCGCGCCCTCGAAACCAACGACACCAAAGCTCTCGACCTGTTGCTGGCCGAGAGTTTCGTTTCGATCGATATTGACGGCAGTATCCAGACGAAGCGCGAATTTCTGGCGAGTTTGAAGGCGCCGGGGTATCGGGCGCCCGGGCAGGCGGTGACGGAAAAGAGCAAGGTGGATGTTTATGGCGAGTCGGCTGTGGTTTATGGCGTTTATCGCACCCGGAGCGTCGAGAAAGGAAAATCTGCGACGCGGCGCGAGAGGTTTCTCGATACCTGGGTTAATGTCAACCGCACATGGAAGTGCGTGGCCTCGGTCGCGGTGTTGATTCCATCTGAGTGAGATGGTTTGCGGGATTCGTTCGCTGTGCTGGTTTGGGGTATAGTGCCGATGCGTAAGAACAGCAGGTCGCCGACCGCCGCTTCGCGCCGGTCAGGGATGACATTTGCGATGTCCAATGAGACCCTTCGACTAAGAATTTCACACGCCAGGTGTGATATCTGACCTTTCGCTTTACTTGCCTCCTGTTTCATCATTGACGGTATCGTCGAAAGGTGTCGGCGAGGGAGGCCTCCACGGGAGATGGGTCCCGGCGGGGGCTTTTGGTTCGATGGACTCTCACGAAAGTGCGGTGGTGGTCCAAGCGAGAGGCAGGTTCCTCAACAGGCTTTCAGTCTGGTTCGGAATAACAAAAATGCGGAGGCCGGTTCGGAGTGACGGAATTCAGGAGAGGATTTGGTTGTTATGAGCGTTTGTATAGGCGATTTGATGGCGATGGCGGAGGTTGGCGAGTGGCGGGCGCGGGATTCGGCCTGGTGGCGCGGACTGACTCGAAAGCGGCGTGGAGAGATGGCGGAGGCGGCGTTTTTGCATAAGGCGTCGCGCCTGGGATTTGGAGTGTCGAAACCGTGGGGCGACAGCGAGCCTTACGATTTGATTGTGGACTCAGGCACGAGATTGTGGAGGGTACAGGTGAAGTCGGCGTACCGGAGCGGCGAGTATGGAGGATACACATTTCATGCGCATGGAAATGAGAACAAGAAAGCCTATAGCTTGAAAGATATCGACGTGCTGGTGGCTTACATTGTTCCGGAGGATTTGTGGTATGTGCTGCCGGTGTCGCTGTTTAAGAGAATTAAAGGGATGAAATTGTTTCCGGCGAGCCGGCGGAGGCGGTCGAAATATGAAGTTTACCGAGAAGGCTGGCAGTTGCTGGGTGAGAGCGTGAACCAACATTAGACGGGCGGCCGGCGGCAGAGCCTCAGGTTTTTTGTTGGGGACGAACGATCAGGGGGCTGAGGTTCGTGCCACCCACTCGTCAAGAATCGCGACGAGTGGGGCAGCCGTTGTTCCCTGACTCCCGGCTAGAAATTCTTCTTGGTCCACTCATCCACCCGCTCCAGCGCCTGCTGCAGATTTTCCAGCGAGTTGGCGATGCTGAAGCGCAGGTAGCCTTCGCCGAACTCGCCGAAGGCCGTGCCGGAGAGCGCGGCGACTCCGGCTTGATCGAGCAGGGCATCGGCCAGCGGCTTCGACTTCCATCCAGTCCGCG
>Ga0210398_10000327_pt1 | contig 56384 bp, 51 predicted proteins | sample IncBWC4OmetaG_FD_161047 | JGI IMG/M metagenome (GOLD analysis project Ga0210398, IMG submission 161047) | Forest soil microbial communities from Barre Woods Harvard Forest LTER site, Petersham, Massachusetts, United States - Inc-BW-C-4-O | ecosystem: Environmental > Terrestrial > Soil >...
GGCATGGCTCGCTTCGACGGCCTCGAAATCATGGTCATCGCCAACCTCAAAGGCCGCTCCACCAAAGACAAGGTCAGCCGCCGCTTCGGCATGCCCAATCCTGAGGGCTATCGCAAGGCCCTCCGCTGCATGAAAATCGCGGAGAAGTTCGCCCGTCCTGTTATCTCCATCATTGATGTGCCCGCCGCCTACCCGGGCGTGGGCGCCGAAGAGCGCGGCCAGGCCGAAGCCATCGCCCGCAACATGCTCGAAATGTCCCGCCTCCGCGTCCCCACCATCGCCATCATCACCGGCGAAGGCGGATCCGGCGGCGCGCTGGGCCTCGCCGTCGCCGATCGCGTCCTCATCTTTGAAAGCGCCATCTACTCCGTGATTCCCCCCGAAGGTTGCGCCGCCATCCTTTGGCGTGACGCCGCTTACAAGGGCCAGGCCGCTGAGGCCATGCGCATCTCCGCCTCCGACGTACGCGATCTCGGCTGCGTCGACGACATCGTTCCCGAACCCGAAGGCGGCGCCCACGCCGATCCCTCCCGAGCGGCCGAACTCCTCGCCGAAAAACTTCGCTGGCATCTCAACGAGCTCACATCGTTGCCCCTCGACCAACTCCTCCAGCGCCGCTACGACAAGTTCCGCAACATCGCCCAGTTCTACACCGTCTGATCCTGGCAGGCATCGAATAGCCCAGATGAACTCCATCCACGGCGCCTCATCTCTTTTCGGAGCAACCGCGTGAGTTTTCTCGAGCGCCTCCGTGCGCTGGTTTGGTTTCTCCTCGCTGCCGCCTGGTTTCTCTTCTCCGACCTCATCGCTTCGCACGCTGCCCAGGGCTTCAGCCTCGGCGACTTTCAGGAGCCCATCTACCGCATCCTCCTCCTCTTTCTCCTCATCGTTGGCTACTGGGCCATGAGCCGCATCGGCCAGCGCCGCATGGATTCCTCCAAAGCCACCGCGCTCGTTCCGCGCCCCGGCTGGGGGCGGGAATTCGCCCTCGGTGCCGCGCTCGGCTGGGCCGGTGTCGTCGCCTGCGTACTCCCTGCGGCCCTCATCGGCGGACTCGTCATGACCGCCTTCACCAACGCGCATCAATATTTCGTCGCGTTCCTCGATCTCATCGCGCTCGCCGCCGGCTCCCTCGCCATCGAAATCGCCTTCCGCGGCTATCCGTTCCTGCGTCTCGTTGAAGCCATGGGTCCCGGGATCGGCGCCTTCTTCATGGCCGTCATCTACGCCATCTGGCGCACCCACGCCGCCCCCACCACCACCGCCTCGGTGCTCGTCTCCTTCTTCCTTGCCCTGGTCCTCGCCCTGGCCGTCCTGCGCACACGCGCTCTCTGGGTCGGCTGGGGTTTCCATTTCGCCTGGGTCGCCACCATGAGCCTGCTCTTCGGCCTGCCCGTCTCCGGCTCCATGACCTACTCCCCCATCATCGTCACCAACGCTGTCGGTCCCGCCTGGATCAGCGGCGGCGGACAGGGCCCCGAAGGCTCCGCTTTCGCCGTCCTCGTTTCATGCCTGCTGCTTTTCTGGATGGTCCGCGTCACCGGCGACCTGAAACATAAATACGGCTACGCAGAAATCGTCCCCGGCGGCATTCCCGTCGACATCGACGCAGCCGCCCGCGCGCAGCACGAAGCTGCCATGGGCGAAGCCGCGCCCGCGCAGCCTGCTCTTGTCCAGATTCTTCCCGCACAGCCGGTCACGCCCAGCTCTGAGCCCGTCAGCGAACCGCCCTCCGAGGCCGAAGTGCGTCCGCCGAATCCCGACCCTGAACCTGCGCCGGAAACCCCGAGCGAAGCCCCGCCTTCAACCCACGAATAAGCCGACAGCTATTTTTGCAGGAGCGGACTGACCTTCGCCGTCTGGATCGGGCCCCGCCGGACCCGCCCGTGATCGACGTTCCCATCGCCCCCCTCGCGCTGATACACGAAGGCGTCCAGTTTTCTGAACGCGGCGTCGCCGAGGCTCTGCTGCAGCCGGCCCATCGTCTCGTCAATGATCGAGCTGCCGCCACTGCTCAGCGCATCGAATCGCGCCATCCGCTGGTCGGCGCGGGTCGAGCGATCGGCCTCGAATCTCCCCTCTTTCCAGCCCAGCGCGTCCTGCATCTCGTCGCCCCAGTTCGCCACCTGCTGGCTGCCGTCGAGAAGAATCGAGTACGCCGTGGTCCACTGCTCGTCCGTCAGGCCAATGGATGCCTGATTCAGGGCCGTCCAGTCCACGCGCGACTGCGCTTCGCCGGTGATTGCCACTTTGCGAGCCGCAAGGTCGTCGAGCCCGATCTCCTGCATGAACGCGGCGAATGTCTCCGCGTGGCTCGGCCTCAGCATCGGCCGCTCTGTCCCTGGCGATGCAGCAGCGCCGCGATTCTGCGGCGCGGCTGTCATCGCGTCCTGTGCGTGCACCGGCGTTGGCGCCACCAGAGCGCACCCTGCCCCACCAAGGACAACAAGAAAATACACACGTCCAAAGAACCCTGGCATAGAACCCTCTCACCGCAAGTCGCGCAATTCCTCTTTACCGAATCCGATACCGCACCCCCGCGCTCACGCTCAGATTCGTCATCGACCCATACGTGAACGCAGGCCAGTACTGATACTCCGCATCGAACAGCCGCAGCCGGATCCGCGAGTTGACCCGGTAATCCATCCCCGCCCCCGGTGCCATTACAAAGTAGTTTCCCCATGCGTAGTGATACGGAAAGTTAAAATACCCATCGCCCACCATGAATTTCACATATGGCCGCCACTGCGCGTTCTCGCCCATCCCCGCCAGCTGATAGCGCGGCCCAATCAGATACGTCGTTGCATGCGTTTGCTCGACCTGGCGAAGAACTTCCCAGTTCGTTTCCCCTTCGATCCCATACCGCCATGTAAAGTTGGCATCGACAAAAGCCGTCCCGCCCAGCAGCCAGTGCTGTCCGTACTGCACACGGTTCGCGTTGAAGCTTCCCCCCACCGCCAGCGCCGACCAGTCCCCCGTGGCCGCTTCCGGGGATTGCGCCTGCACGCTCCCCGCTCCGGCCAGCAATCCCGCCAACAGCAGAGCCCAGGTCACCCACCCGCGATGCATCATGTTCCCAACTCCGCTCACTGGGTCACCGTTAATGTCAGGTTCGCGACGTGGGTAACACCGGTTTGTTCGCCGGTCGCCGTCACCTGGATCACGTAATTGCCCGGCTTGGCGCTGTTCAGCGAGAACCCGCCGCAACCCGTCATCAGCAAGGTCGTTCCCGCGAGCATCGCGATCACCACCAGCGCCCTCAGCACGGCCGCATTCCTGCGGAACCGCCAGAAGGCCAATCCGAACAGCGCCGCACCCGGAAACACGCACGCCGCCAGCATGCCGCTGCCGCCCAACGGACCCTCATTCTTCGCCTGCGAGCCCCCCGCCAGCGGAGAATTTGTATCCACCGTCAGCGTCACCGACGTCGTCCCATTCGCGTTCAGCGTGACGTCGTTGCTCCCGAAGTTGCACGTCACCGAATACGGCAGCGAGTCGCAGCCCAGCGCAATCTTGTCCGTGAATCCATCCTGCGATCCCAGATTGATCGTCAGCTGAGCCGACTGGGCCGTCGGAATGCTCAGCGACGTCGGATTCAGTGCCATATTGAACTCCGTCGCCTGCGAAACCGACACCGTCACCACATTCGATACCGACGGCGCATTCAACGCGTCGCCGCTGTAGTGCGCCGCAATGCTGTACTGTCCCGCGGCTGGATTCAGCGTGAAGGTTGCCGTGCCATTCACCCCCACCGGCGCCGAGCCCAGCGTCGTGGACCCATTCATATAGGTGATGGTCCCCGTCACTGCGCCGCCGCTGCTCGAAGTCGTCGTCGTCAGCAGCGTCAGTTCCTGATCCGTGTTCACGCTCGTCGCCGAAGCTGCCAGTGACGTTTGCGTCGCGTACGCCGTCACCGTCTCCGTCACCGCCGCAGAACTGCTGCCCGCGTCGTTCGCGTCGCCGCCATACACCGCCGTAATGTTGTGCGTCCCCACCGCCAGCGACGAAGTGGTGTACGCCGCTACGCCGGCATTGACTGCCACCGACCCCAGTGTGTTCGATCCGTCCATAAATGTCACGTTGCCCGTTGCCACGCCGCCGTTGCCGCTCACCGTCGCGGTAAACGTAACCGCGCTCGTCACCTGAATCGTGGGATTGCCCGTGACCAGCTTTACGCTCGTTGTCGCCTGAATCACGCTCAGCGCCAGCGCCGCGGACGTGCTCCCTGTGTCGTTCGCGTCTCCGGCATAGACTGCCGTGATCGAATACGCCCCCACCGGCAGCGTGGACGAGGTAAATGTCGCCGCACCCGCTCCATTCAGCGTCCCCGCTCCCAGCAGGGTTGTTCCGTTGTAGAAGTTCACCGTGCCGGCTGCCGTCCCGCCATTCGTCGTCACCGTCGCCGTCAGTGTCAGCGCCTTGCCGGCGATCGACGGATTCGCGCTGGCCGCAAGGGCCGTTGTCGACGACGCGACGTTCACCGTCTGCGACAACGCGCCCGATACGCTGCTGAAGTCCTTCGCGTCCCCGCCATACGATGCTGTGATCGCGTGCGCCCCCGCCGCCAGCGTCGAGATTTCGAACGTCGCCGCTGCGCTCGTTGTTCCCGCGGCCGCCAGCGTTCCGGTTCCGATCGGCGTTCCGCCGTCGAGGAACGTCACCTTCCCCGTCGGCACTACGGTCCCCGTTGCCGTTACCACTGCGGTCAATGTCACCGGCGTCCCGTGGATCGATGGATTCACGCTCGACGCCACCGTCGTTGCCGTCGTCTGCTCCACAACCTGCGTCAGCACCGGCGAAGTGGCGCTCACGTTGTTCGTGTCGGTGTAACTCGCTGTGATCGGGTTGCTGCCCACCGGCAAATTCGCCGTCGCATAGGTCGCAATATTCCCGTTCAGTGTTCCGCTGCCCAGATAGGTCGCGCCATCGTAGAACGAAACCGATCCCGACACCGGAATCCCACCCGACACGGCGACCGTCGATGTGAAGATCACCGTTGATCCATAAGCCGATGTGTCATTCGGACTGGAACTCGCAATCGTCACGGTGACCTGTTCCTGCACCACCTGCGACAGCGGATTCGAAGCAGCCGCGTTGTAGTGCGTATCGCCACTGTAGTTCGCGGTGATCACATGCGTCCCCACGGCCAGCGTCGTCAGCTGCAGGCTCGCGTTGCCGTTCCCGTTCAGCGTCTGCGCCGTTCCCAGCGGGTTCGTCGTCCCCTGGAACGTATCCGTGAACGTCACCGTCCCCGTCGGCGTTCCCTGCGTCGAGTTCGGATCCTGCTTCACGCTCACGTTCAGCGTCACCGTCTGCCCGTACGCCGCAGGATTTAGGCTCGAGCTCAGCGTCACAATCGCGCCGTTCAGTCCCAGCGCCTCACCCACCACCGAAATATCCAGCGGGGAATCCGCCGGATTCCCCGTCAGATTTACATTTCCCACCAGCGGGTTCGGCAGCGGATTGGCCGTGCTCGTGGGCGCGAACTCCGCGGCCACCACACAGCTCTCATCGACTGCAAGATTGCTCGTCGTTGTGCACGTCGTCGCTCCCGAAGCCACCGCCGCGTTCGCATCCGGCGCCACCGCGGAGAAGGTCAGCCCCACGTTGCCGTCATTCTCAATCGTCTGGTTCTGCGACGAACTCACCTGGTTGATCCACAACTCCGGCTGGAAGAACAATGTTGCCGAATCCGCGCTCACCTTCCGAATCAGGTGATCGAAATACTCCGCGATCAGCAGATTCCCGCTCGCATCCACCGCCACGCCATACGGCGCGTAGATCCCGGCGCCGGTCGCGATGCCGCCTCCGGTGAACGCATCCCCGTTTTGACCGTTCCCGTAACTGAAGTCCGACTTCCCATCGACGTAGTTATCTTCGGAGTTGGTACCCGCGATCGTCGTAATCACGCCCGAGACCGCGTTCACTTTGCGCACAACATAATTGCGCGCGTCCGCAATGTACACGTTCCCCGCCGGATCGCACGCCACGCCCAGCGGCGAATACAATTCCGCCGATATCGCCGCTCCACCATCTCCCAGATACGCCGGCGTTCCGTTGCCCGCATATGTCGCGATGTTCCCGCTCGGGCTCACGACCCGCACCCGGTTATTCCCCGAATCCGCGACGAATAAATACCCATCTGCGTTCAGTGCCACACTGTACGGCGCGTCCAGCTTGGCGTCGATCGCCAGCGCTCCGTCGCCGGAGAAGCCCGGTACGCCCGTCCCGTCGCCCGCGATCGTCGCAATATTCTTCGTCGCCAGGACCACTTCCCGCACCGCGTCATTATTTGTGTCCGCGATGTACAGATCGCCCGCCGTATCCACCTCGACGCCCTGCGGCGAGTTCAGCGTCGCCGACGTCGCCGCGCTGCCATCTCCCGTATAACCCGGTGCCCCCGTGCCCGCCACCGTCGTGATGCTGCCCGTCGTGAGATTCACTTTGCGGATCACGTTGTTATTTGTATCCGCGATGTACAAATTTCCCGCGCCGTCGATCGCCACACCACCTGGCTGATTCAGCGATGTGCTCGTGGCGACCGTCGCCGCCGCGTCATATCCAGCGCTGCCGTCACCGGCCACCGTCGTAATCGTCCCCGCATGCGCGCCCGTCGCAAACACCTCGCGCACCCGGTTGTGGTGCGAGTCGGCAATGAACAAATTCCCCAGGCCATCGACCGCCACTCCTGACGGCAAATACAGATCCGCCTGCGTCGCCGCGCCGCCGTCATTCACCATCGTCCACTCGCCCACCTGGCCGGCCACAATGCTCACCGCGCCCGGAACCATCACCGCCAGCGATCCCTGTCCGATACCTGTCAGATAAGCCGTTCCCAGGGTGTTATTGCCTGCATCCAGCAGCACCACAGCACCATTCCGCGGCCCCGGATACTTCGGCGCAAACGCGACCGTCACCTGACAGCTTCCTGCGCTGATTCCCGCGCAGTTGTCCGTCCCCGACTCGGTGTAATCGAGGTTCGGTGCTCCCATGGTCAGCACTTCGACCCTCGCCACCGTCCCCGCGCTCTGTACGCTCACCGTCACCGTCTGCGTGGCAGGCGTCGTGGTCCCCACCGCCGTCGCAGCGAAGGTCGTCTGCGCCTCAGCCCCGCGCATCAGTCCCAAAACCACAAGGGTGATCAGGACCGGGAATAATATTGTCTTGCTGAAAAGAACCCGCAGGGTGATTCTCGAAACCAGGCAGCAGCGCAACAGAGCCATACAAATTCCTCGTTGTGATTTCCCTGCCGGACTCTTATAGGTGTGGGCGAAATCGGCAGGGGGCAGCAGGGCGAGCTCCTGACTCATTTCCCGCTCTCAATACCGCCGGGAAGATCAGTCCCTGTTACCGATATGCTGGCAACATAGCATGCGCAGTCACACGGAAAAATGACTTTGGTAATCCCATGCTGGTACTTCTGTGTTACTCCTACCCGAGCGTGTCAGATGCCAGAACCATAGAGGGAAATGCGGTTACTACAGGTTGGGCATTTTCCCACAAACTCCCCGCTCTGCACTGCCATTGGACCCTCACGAGAACCCGATCCAGGCCCTCCGTCAACCCGATCCAGGCCCTCCGTCCTCCCAGGTTCCAGCCCGCTTCCCTGGCCTTCGCCCCATACTCGGCAACGCTGCACCACAAATTGTGTATTGTTGTGCCTGACAGGCTTCAACTATTCTCCGGGTCAATGGGAGCTGGACAAGCTGTGACCGGTTAAAATCCGCGACGGCTCCCGAAGGAAGACTTGGGTGGCTGAAACTCTTCACATCATCTCGGACGAGAAATCCTCGCGACCCGCCGGTCCATCAGGCATCGGCGGCTGGCTGATCCTGGTGTTGCTCAAACTTTGGATCGGCGCCGCAGCAAGAATTGCGGCCGCAGTCACCTTTTTGATTGCCCTTCGCGGCACCAACTTCCACAGCATCGCCACCCTTGCCAGTCGCCCGCCCGCCGGCCTCCTGCCGGCCGCAACCGGCATCGTCGTGGGTTCCATTGGTGCCATCGCCGGTTACCTGATCGCCAGGAAAAGTCCCAAAGGACCCCTCCTCGCTAAAATCCTCCTGCTCATCGAATCGGGCTATTACGCAATGATCCTGCTCACGCTGTTTCTGGCCACTGGCCCGAGACCCGTCGAGCCGCTTCCCGCCTGGTTGCAACCGGCAGCGTATCTCCTCACCGCCGTCCTTTGCGCCGGTTATCTGTTCCGCTCGCGGCGCGTCGACAACACCTTCTACCGGCGATCGAAACCAGCCCCGCCCCCAGCCGAGGAAGAGACCGACCCGCGCATCGCACGCATTCGCCCCTTTGCGGAATTCAAGCCCCCCGCCGAGCCCGCGCAGACATCCGAAGAGCATCAACCTGCCCCCGCCGCTGAAGTAGCCGAAGCTGCGCTGGAAGAGGACGGGCATGCGTCTGCGCTGCCTGCTCCGCGCATTCGCCCCTGGGCCGAATCCAGCCCCGCCCGCCTGCCGGAGCGGAGAGAGAGCGAAGTGCAGCCCACCTCGCACATCGAAGATGCGCCGCTGCAGCCGGACGCCGAACAGATCCAGCCCGCGCCACAACCGCAGATGGAACTGGAGCCAAAGGCCGAAGAATTACAACCAGCCGCGGAACCCGAAAACCTGCAGCCGGAGCCGGAAACGAAAGAAGCCCAGCCCGTTCTGCCTGCCTGGATGCGGCAGCCGGAGCCGGAAACAAAAGAAGCCGAGACTGTGGAAGCCGAGACGGTTCGGCCAGCCTGGATGTTGCCGCCAAAACCGGAGGCAAACGAAGCTGAGCCCGTTCCATCCGCCTCGAACCTGCAGCCTGAGACTGGGACCGAAGAGTCCCAGCCCGTTCTGCCCGCCTGGATGCGGCAGCCGGAACCCAAAACCCAGGAAGCCGAGTCCGTGCGGCCCGCCTGGATGTTGCCGCCGAAGCCGGACGCCAAAGAAGCTGAGCCCGTTCCACCCGCCTCGCAGGTCCAGCCGGAGCCGGAGACCGAAGAGCCTCAGTCCATTCTGCCCGCCTGGATGCTGCGGCCGGAGCCGGAAACAGAAAAGGTTCAGCCACCCGCTTCGCAGCTACAGCCTGAGCCGAAGACCGAAGCGCCCGAGTCCATTCTCCCCGCCTGGATGCTGCCGCCCGAGCCGGAGAGCGAAGAGCTGCACGCAAAGCCGGAGACCGCGGAACAAAAATCAATCCACGCGGAAGAAGTACCGCCCGAGCCGGAACCTGCAGAGTTTCAGCTCTGGCTGAACGCCGTTCAGTCCGAGCAGCCCTGGCCGGTAACGGTGCCCCCTGCACCGGAGCCCAAAGCGGAGTCGCAGCCCGGGGCGCCGGAAGAAGATTTCCTGACGCTGAAGGCCCACATCGCCGACGGTGTCACGGAGTGGCTGTCTTCGGCAGGCATGAACCATGGGCATGCCGCGTCCCTTCCGGAGACCAGTACCCCCGGCAAGCGCGTCAGGATGCAGCAGAAGCTGCTCAGGCAGGTCGCCGAGATTTGCGACCACGCCTATGCGGTGCACCAGGGACAGTTCCCCACGCTGCCCAACACGGCCGATTCCCACGGGTCTCTCTCCCAGGAGCTCGAGAAATGGGCCATTGCCCAGGCGGCGTTGCGCCTCACCCGTGCCCTCGATATTCGCGCGGCCATCGAAGCCAACGGCCCCTTCGAAAATGTGATCGATGACAGCGAGTATCTCCTCGCCATCGTGGAGAAAAATTCCTCCGAGGACAGCTTCGGCCAGAAACTCGGCCTCGCGGAGTACGAAGGCAAGTCCGGACCGGACATCGGCTCCTTGCTCATCCTGCAGGCCCACCGAGACATGTTTGAAGCAGAACTGTGGGCGCACGTCGTCAGCCTTGCCGGCGATCCCGATTTCCCCGACCGCTTCCGAGCCGCTGGCGCGAAGGCCTTTCAGGATTCACTGCATTACTGGCACAGGCACCTCGGCCACATCCACGACGACCACGGCCTGCTCAAGCCCGTAGGCGTCTGACTCGAGCTTGTCAGCGGCCCGCTCATTCAGCCACCGAAATCCCGCCCCCGAGCAAGCCGCCGCCAGGCGGCGCGTCGAATCGGGAGTCGAAGGACCGCCCTGCCACATGCCTTGCCATTCCTGTGGTGGGCCCGGAGGGATTTGAACCCCCAACCAAGGGATTATGAGTTCGTAATTCGTTGATAATACGTTACTTGCACCTAGGCACACCAATTATCGGTCAATTGCTACAACTCACCACATCCGCAGGACTTGCGAGGGGATTTGTATCAGGTGGTGGTACTCGGTTGGGATTGAGGGTAGGCACAAATTTGGGCACAGTTTTGGAGCACGGAATCTTTGTTCGGCTCCGAGTCTCGTATCATGAGAAGAGCGAGGCGATCCAGGATGAAGCGGTACACAGAAATCAAGTCCCGCAACAGTGTCACGAAAATTGACGGCAACAAAGTTCAAGTGAAAGTGCCGATTCCGGCGAACACCTGTCACCCCGGAGAGAACATCGAATTTCGTTCACTGGCGCAACCGCCCACATGGAACTGCGCGAAGTGCGGGAAACTTCTCCGTGCGGAGGCCCCTGTCAATCGCGCAGTCATCTTTGAGCCGTAAAGCCTTCGCCTGGCCCATCAGCGCCGGGCATCACCTTGACACCGACGCACCGTCAAGAATAATGTCGGCCCATCTCAGCCGAACCGTTCCCCGGATCGATGAGAAAGACGCAATTTCTAGGATTGGCCCGCTGCCCTGGCCGGGAGGCGGGCCTTTTTCGTTCAGGCTTTCACGCCTACTTTGGTAGAGGGTTCGTCACTCTTCACTGAGGCAGGCTGCTTCTTCTTTTCGACTCCAAAATAGTTCACTGCGCCATTCGCAGACAGCATCTCGGAGAACTCCGCTTTGGTCGTCTTTAGATTCACCTGTATCGCGGCCCAACCTTTGAGGAGATCGTCGTTGGCCGCTTCTCTCGCGTAGTCGCGAATCTGGATCAGCCCCGATCCCAGGGGAAGCGGATCGTTTCCGAGCAGGTAGGGCTTGTCAGACACAAACAAATCGCCCTTTTTGTGAATAAGCGAATCCCATTCTTTGAACACATCGTCAACTGATCGAATTAACTTCTTCACGGTAGCGGGAGCGTCGTTGCAATAGGGCTTCAGAGTCGTCGTCCAAAAGGAATCCTTCGATAGCGGCGTTAGTGGATTGCTCACGACGATTTCAGGTGCGCCCGCTATCGGATTGTTGGCAGGGAAGGACGTTTCCACACACTCATTCTCTGCGTATCCAATCGCAAACGCATACTGGAAGACTTTTTGTTCGGCTTGCTCCGGAATCGTAGGTTCCCACATATCATCGGAATCGGCCCACATCGGATATGGGAGCGTCATGAACGTTCTTGCAAGCGAATACCAGAAGAAGAGCTTTGTCGCTGATTTCAAATCGCTGGCGCAAAACCCCCAATGCGTGGGCGGACCAGAGAAACAACGATTCTTCTTGGCATCCATGAATTGATTGTTCAGCCGAAACCAAGGTCTGTCTGGTGTCGATTTGCGTACTCGGCAAGGCGTTAGATTATCCATGAAGCCAATGTATTTACCGTCAGACTCACCATATGTTTTCTTATTCGCCTGACGCGAATCACCGAGCGGCAAACCACCGGCCACGGCCTTTCCTCGCTCCGCCTTTCGCCTGTCACGTTTGAAGTCGGTCATCGATTGGCCTACCCACGTCTGAATGCTCTCTCGTTGTCGCCCCACCTCCACCCAAAGGGCTGCTTCTTGATTCAGGAGCGCTCCGCACGCTTGCTCTACGGCAGACTGATCTTCCCATGGAATTGAAACGAGTTGTTCCCGCGCCAGCCATGTCAAATCGAGGAGCGGAACACTGCGCGTGGTGTTCAGGCCAGCATCATCTCCCACGTAACGCCACAGCGTAAACGCAACCGGCCACTTTCCCTTTACGTCGAAGAACTCCTCACCGTTTACCAGCACTCCCAATTCATCCTTGAAAGAGCCGAGCATCGCTGAACGAAGATTCGAGAAAACTGACCTTTGTGTGAGCCAAGCCGATTTTGTGAAGAGCAATAGGAGCGATTCGCCGGGTAGCCCACTGGAGAGTGCCGCCTCGCACATCAACTTCATCTGAGCGAGAAAGCAGCAATACCTTTCGCTGCTGGCATCGTTTCCTGTCACTGCGATAATCGACGGGTGTACATCGTATGAGATGGCCTCGGCATCCTTATTGTCATCGCTGCGGTAGGGAGGATTGCAGAGAAATGCCAACGGCTTGTCAGGCTTCTGGCCTTTGTCCTTGAGGTACTTCCTCAGAACATCAAGGTAGTCCGAAGCGCTCTGATCGATAAAGTTCAGCCCCTTCCCTTCCGACACCTTCGGAACAACGGTGAACTTTCCGTTATGCCACTGATCGCCCTTCATCCTGCGCTCTACTGCGAACAACAATTCGGGTTCAATTTCACTGACCACCTTGTGACGAAGCTCAAGCGGTGAGCGCCAGTTTGTGACAAGATTTCCGCTGCCACAAGCGGGGTCGATCACGAGATAGTTTTTCCCCAAGTCGGGAATCTGCTTCTTGAGCAATTCCTTCTTGACCAGCCACAGAATGAACTTCGACAGGTAAAGGTCTGTGAAGAAGATTCCGTGTTTTATGCGGAATTCCTTGTCAACAGCATCGAGGGCAGCATCGTACTTTGCGAAAAAATCATCAACGCTGCCGTTAGGCCCGGGATCGATGTAATAGTTTTCAACGAACGCTTTGAATTTCAGGCGCTCTGACGGGATCAGGTCCGTTATTCGTTCTCCACCGAGTGCCGCTTGATCGCTGACCTTGTTGCTTATCATCACAGACGATGTCTCGCCCCATGCATACACCATGCTGTAGAACGCCCTGACCGTCTTTACCGGCTGAAAGGGATCGAAAAATTGCTTCATGCTCTTGAGGAGCTTTACGAAATTTGCGGGCGTGACCCTGACGCGGACGCGCTTCCCAGCACGAAGGGATTGCTCGAATGACTTGATGATCTCCAGAACAGCTTGCGGGTTCGAGAGGAAAAGAGGGCCGCCGCTCAATTCACTCCTGTACCACGAGGCGCGTTCAAGGAATTTCTTCTTGCGGCTGGTATATTTCTGGGCGAGGTGTTTCCCGATTTGGTTCGGTGCGCCCGTCGCAGTCATAACCTCATTGCGTATATCTTCATCGATTTCATCCACTCGCCAGATAGCCAGGAAATTCTTCGCGGCAATGACAATCTGACTAAAGTCGCACCCGCAATTCTGGTAAGCGAGCGCCTGAAACAGGCCGGACAGCCAGTCGTTCGTCTTGCCCTTCAATTCAAGAAGGAAGGAGCCAGCTACGTATCCATCCGCCCCGTGCGCATCGTGCTGTCTATGGAAGTCATCGCCGTACAGTTTGCGGAAATAGGCCAGCGCCAAGTCCTCGTTGGCCTTTTCATCGGGCTTGGCGAGGTACTTTAGAAGTCCATTGATGTACTCAGGCAGAGATGATGGCAAGTTATAGCCTTACTAGATTGAGGATTTCTCAGCGTCGCAAGTATTGCATCAGAAATAGTGCAATGGCGATCCCACAGAGCGGGCCTGGAAGGCATCCCGTCACTTGCGAGGAAACAGCGCTAGATGTTGGGGAATCAAGTTAGGCAGCCAAATATGCAGGGGCGTGGGCGGACAAAGGAGCAGCGTGCGGTCGCACGCGGAGGGCATGGCTGAGCCAGCCTACCGGATTTAGGAGGGCACGGTCTGTGGATTCGCAAACGGGAGGGATGAATCAGAAAAGGAGAGTGCCGGGGGCCTGCCAGGCGGATGAAAGCCCCTGATGACCTTTAGCTGATTAGCTGAACTGGTTCCACGCACCGCTGTGGTAGACGAAACCTGTGTAAGGCGTAGTGGAGGTCTGAAAGTAAATCGCGCCCTCTGTGCCTGAGATCGGAGCGGCTGCCTTCATCGCAACCAAAATGATCGGCTGATTGTCGGCTCCTCCAGTCGTGACGGTCACCGTTAGCGTATAGGTTCCGGTAGAAGAGGTCACCAGATGCCCGATTGCGTTTGCATCACCGCCGTTCGATTGGGCGTCAAGGATGAAACCACCAAGCGAAAAAACGTTGACGTTGTGATACCCAGCGTTGGCCGCGAAAATGAAGTCTGTGGCGTAGGTGGTCGTGATCGGCAGACTTGTTGGACTCGTCCCGCTGTAGGTGTTCGCAGTCACATCTGCGGTCGCCGTCGCGTTGACAACCTCCATCAGACCGAGCCGGTCAAAGTTGTTAGGAGCGCCTCCGATTGTGACGGTGTTGCTGCCCGAACCTCCAGCGATTCCGGCGTAGATGTTCATGTTGTTCGCCTCGCCGGAGATTTGCGCGACGAGCGAATACGAAGTTCCCACTGTATCGGAGATTGTGACACTCGTGATGGTGCCTTCACTCTTGTACGCGACAAGAAGGAGATTGCCACTGGTAACCCCGGAAGCAAACGCGAGACTGAAACCGCCCCCCGTAGTCGCCTGCACCATCCCAGCGCCCGTGGGCGGCGCAGAGCCGAACGTTATACTGCTTCCGCCACCGCTGGCCGCGATAGTGACCGTTCCCGATCCGCCGTCCGTGATCGTGACGCCCGTTCCCTCCTGAAGGTTCAGGAGGGTTTGCGATCCGTTTGTAGTGCCATTCGTTTCAAGGGCGAGACTTCCGCCTCCACCGCCTGTCCCGGTACCGCGCACAGTGAAGTAGTTTGTGCCATCGGTGAATAGCTGGACACCCTGGTTCTGAGTCAGAACGAGCGATCCTCCACCATCGATGAGCGATGAGGCAGGAGCTACGGTCAGGTTGCCCGTCCCGATGTTCGACACTTCGCATTCAAAAGTCACCCCTAACCATACGGGGTTACCTGGTTGCGGCAGAGTAAGTGTGACCACAGAAGACGAGTTGAATACGACGAGCTTGGCGTTGTCTTGAGGTTGGAGGGTGTAGCTAGTAGTTTGTTCGTTGACCCGCGCTGATGCTGCCATTTAGAAGATGTCCTTCAACAGTTCCAGACCGCCGTATCCGCTCAGTGCTGCGGGGGCCCTTACCTGGCCCCGCGTTGCGTCAATGGAGGAGTTGACACCATTGCCCCTCCTTTCAGTTCATTCGCAGTGAGTCTGAGAGGAGGGCTTTCACTTTGGTTCTGCTACTCACCCAACAGATGGTGCCCGTATCGGTCCAGCGCCTCAAGACCAGCGCCCAGGCCCGTGTATTTCGCAATCGTTTTGATCGCCGCATTCCTGGCTGCGATCTTCTGTGCGTACAGGTGGGCAGCGTCTACCGCGTTCATGAGTTGCTCCGCTCTCTGCTCTCCGAACGCCTGCACGAGTCGTGATGGAGCACCCGGATACTTCGGGTTTGGAGTATCCAGAGCCTGCATTCGTTTGAACAACTGCGGAAGTCTCACGTTTGCCGGAGCGGTACCGTTCGCAGCGGCTGACGGATGCACGTCGGTTGTACCTCTGACGGCCTTTGACACATCGTTCAATGCCATGGCCCGCCTGTGTAGCGCGGTAGCCTGTCCGCTCAGGTCATCGGGGTCCAGCCCCCTCGTCCGAATCTCGTTCATCGCTGCGTCACGGGCCTGCGTCACATCCTGCAATCGCTGCTGAAGCGCTGCGTCCTTCTCAGGATCGATACCGAGGTTCTCCCGGATGGCGTGATTGATGTTGTCCAGTTGATCCTGAAAAACCTGGAATCTCTTACCGCCCAACGCAGAATCCAACTGCTGGTAGATACCGTGCGCTTTTGAGCGGACCGCATCGGCTACCGCCTGTGTCACGTCACGGACGGATGCGTTCTCTGGGATGGCTATCCCGTGTTCCTGTGCCACGTCCCTGGCTGCCTGAGTGATGGCAGACTGAATACGCGGCTGGATCGCCTTGACGCTGAACGGAGCCTTCACCTTCGCAGCGGCTTTGCTGGCCTGGGATGCAATCGCGTCTCCTGCACCCTCCAGAGCCTCGCTCGATTCGGGCGCAACGAACCCACTTGGAATCGTGGACGCCTGAAGAGCACCACCAGCCGTGTCTTTCACGCCCTGCCAAAGCTGAGAAGGTCTACCGGAAAGCTCAGCACCTCCCTTCACCATGCGGAGGACACCGAGCGGAATCGATCCCATAAAATCGGCAACGCCCTTGCTGGTCCCGGCTTCGAGCGGCTGCGCTCCGAGATGCTTCAATAGAGCGCCGATGCCGGTCCTGTTCCCGCCATAACGCAGATCGTCGGCAAGATCGTTCGCCCAGCGCTGGACGTAATCGACGGGATTGGAGGGCGGTTGGATCGCCTGCATTGTCGCCATCGTCGTGGGCGTGGTTGCACCCGTTGACGGAGGAACCGTGAGCGGCGCGCTCGAAACCACATCCGAAGCGGAATACCCCGGAGGCGGGGGAGGAGCGTTCGGGTTAGGACCGCTCGGACTCGCGCTGGTTGGCACGATGTCAGATGCGGCATAACCCGGAGGAGGAGGAGGGACGGTCGGAGTGCCGCTTGCATTGGCTCCTGTCACGATGGTTTGGTTGTCCATGCTTACCTCTGGATTGGAACCCACTTGCTACCATTCCAGCCCATCTTCCCGTCGCTGGTGGTGAACTGGTATTGGGGTGGTTGCCCCTGTCCGCCAGTCTTATAGACGTAAGGGCTGCCATCCAATCCACGGGGTTTTCCGAGAGCGGCGAACTCCTGGAGGCTCTGCTTCGCGGTGTTGATAGATGAATTCACCCCGGCGCTGCCATTCTTGAGTCCGTTCAGGAGCGCTTGCTTCGCACTGGCACGGGCCTCTACAGCCCTGATCCCGTGTGCTCCTGTTGCGGCCAGAGCGTAGTTATCCAGAGCGGTGTTGACGGCTGTCAGGTCCGGATCGTTGGTACCGGCCAATTCTTTGCCCTGCGAGATGCGACCCTGGATCACACCCAGAAGGTCAGGACGACGCTGCAACGTTCCCTGGATGATGTTCAGATTGTTAATCGCGTTGGTCGCAAGGTCCTTCCGCTTCCGTTCCTCGCCTGTGAGTTGTAGCGAGCTTTGGTCCAGGTTCGGATGATGCTCTGCGAGGTACGCCTGAATCTGTGGTTTCAGTTTCGAGAACCCAGGAATCTGATCTTCCGTCAACGCGCCTTTCGCAAGAGCCTCACCCAGGGTCGGAACGTCCGTGCTACTCGCAAGGTCGGCGGTCTGTTTTGCCCGCGCTTCCGCAGTTGCCTGTGTCGCCTTCTGCTGGTTAACGAGGTTTAGATACTGGCGCGCTGCGGCTTTCTGCCGTGGCGTAGATGCCTGATCGGAGAGAAGGCCCATTGCTTCTGACTCGGACTTGATCGGCGCTGGAGTTATCTCGTCGTGGTATGCCTTCAGGACCTTCCACCCTTGCTGCGGATCGCCGTTCCCGAACGCACCCGCGATGGTCTGTGCAGCCTGCGAGTCGGTCGTGTTAGCAATCATCTGTTTCGGATTGGTTGGATTCGGTCGCTGCGGTTGACCCATCTGCACCAGAGCTTCGAAGAAGTCATCTCCGGTTCCGTCATGGTGCATGTATTTCTGGAGCTTGGGCAGAGCACTCTGGAGAGCCAGGCCGTTTTGCGGATCGTCCAGCAATTTACCGATGTCAGGAATTTGCGCGGAGAGGGCCTTCGTAGCGGGATCACTCGACTGTGAAAGCGTCCTGGATACGTCGGATGCCTCTGACATCATCTGACGATTCGCCTGTTGGCGCTGAAGAGCGTTCGCGAGGATGACTCCCGGAACCGGATAGCCGCCTGAAGGCACCTTCATACCAGCCGGAAAGCCGGGGACGTGAGCGGTGGATAGTTGATCTACCTGAGATTGCGTTAAGAGAACTTTGGTGGAGGGCTGCGCGATAATGGAAAAGGTCTGCTCGAATCCTTTGCCGGGCACGTTGGTCCAGCCGTCCGGGATTGCGACCATCGAATGAAAGTCGTATTTGCCTGACTGGAGACCGGCCATCAGGTCATCTTGCAAAACATGATCCTGACTCACAGCGCCGTTATCCTGATAGGACTGCAAGAGGTCGCTATTTGCACTAACAGCGTCCTTCAATGACTCAAGGCCCATTCTTTCGGCCTGTTGGGTGTTCAAGATCGCGCGACTGTTGGACTCAAATGCTTGTGCTTTGCGCACGAGACTCTGTGACTCGTTCTCGTACTGCCGCTGTGCCTGTTGCTCCTGATTCTGCTGCTGTTCTTTCGCAAGGTTCATGCCTTGAGCGACACCAGCAGCAGCAGCACGACCCGCCGCATCAGGACCGCGTTGGCCCAGACCAGTTAATCCGCCGCTGATCGCTTCCAAAGCGATGGCCATGCCAAGGTGCTTCCCTGATACAGGGATCGGCGTCCGAGTTGTGGCACCCGTGACCGGATCGATAGTGGTTTTTACTCTTGGCCCCCCGGCCAAAACGTCGGCGACGTTTTTTATCCATCCGGCGCGGCGGACGCTGGGATTCTGGGATTGTGTGGGCTGTTGCGCCTGCGGCGCGGTCTGCTGTGACGGAGCCTGAGCAGACGTAGCAGTGGCGAGGTTGTCTTGGGGAGGCGCGTTGGAGACCGTCTGTGACTGATCCTGTGCGGACGCGGTGACCGGGGTTGGTGCAACAGGAGGCGCGGTGTTCACGGGTGGTTGCGCATTCGCGCTGTCGTTGATGATGGGAATGTCGGGCATTGGGTCCTAAGTGAAAAGTGCGATCCGGCACCCACAGGAGTGGGGCAACTGGCCTGCCGGATCGCATGGAGGAGATGAGGCGCTGGTGATGAACGCACCAGACCTCATGGCCAGATTTTGAAACTTGTGGGACCGAGCGCTGATCCTACGACCGCCACCACGCCCGGTCCCGATTGAATGCTGGTGGCGGAAGCTCTGGAACTATTCGGATTCGATTCCGGCGAGGCTCTTCCGGATTTCCGCCAGGCTTTCATTTGTGAACCTGAGCGTTTCTCTTTGGAAGTTAATGTGTGCGCGAATCATACCTATAAGCTCTTGTATTTCTTGTTTCGCGGATTTCTGCTCCGTTGAATTCGTGGTCGCTGGTTCCGGGTCAGGCCCATCGCCACGATATTCCTGGTGGAGATGTTCAGTTTGCAAATCGTGCGTTGTTACGTCTGTCATGTTGTGTCCTTCTATGCAAAGCGTGGATCGATGAAAACCGGCTTGTTCTCGCCGTAAAGCTGAAAGGCCTGGACATACTCCCGCGAAGTCATCCGTTCCACTTCTCTGGCTGTGTAGCTCCTGGGCAGCCCGGTTGCGAAATCGACGCCATCGTGCAACTCAGGCTGCTGCGGCGCTGCTGGTACCGGCTCCAATGCTGGAATCGGCTCTGGTTGCGGTTCTGGAGGCCGTTCCTCAATCAACCCATACGCCCGCAGTTTCTCCAGTGCGCGGGACCACATCTCTGCGGTGACGATTTGTATACCCGCGCGCCCGAAGTAGCTCCGCAAGGTCTGACGATTTGTTTCGGATGGAAGGAGGTCCGGGGTGGCTTTGAGAAATGCGCGCAGTTGCTTTTGGTTATATTCAACGGCTTGGTTCCAGGTCATCCTGGCCTGCCTGACTTCCGGCGATACGAAAATGTCCGGGTCGGGCAAGTTCTGAATGTTCTCGCGTTCGATTTCGTGCAGTTGGCGATATGTTTCGTCAAACTGCTGTTGCGCTGCTTTGATCGGCCTCAATCGTTCCTCTTCGCGCCGCTGCTCTTCGGCGCGTTCATCCTCAAGAAACTGGCGGATGGTTTGACGGTCGCGTTCTCTCATCTGGTCCCTCCGATCCCGCTACGCAGCAAGTTCACGTTGTCTCCGTCCACGTCCATGGTCTGAACCGCTATGCGTTCGTCACTGGTCGGTACTCCGACCGGCTGCCGCACTTCATCTTTCTGGGCCTTCGCACAGCCAACGTTCCGGCATCTGTATAAATTACCGGCATTAGTGATTTTTACGTGGTCCTCTTGCCACTGACTGTGACAGCGACTGCACGTCACATTCCAGCGCGGAGCCGGTCTCCGGCTCGCCATACCGAGCACCATGCAGGAGCCGAACTTCTGGCCGATCAAGTCAGACAAGCCAAACATCTCAAGCGTCGTCATGCTGCGGCCCTCCGTTCGGTGAAGTAGGTGCGCGGCGCCAAACGACGTTCGATGAAGACCTTCGCACAGCGGCTAATGACCGTGCCGGTCAACTTATCTTGAAACTGTTCGGGACTGGTCAAACCGTAAGCCCGGCGGACTGCCAGTTTCCAGAATGTCTTCTGGAGTTCCTGTCGTGGCAGGGCCTTACGAACGGCGTTTGTGACATCGGCCTTATAGTGCGCGGTCATGGGACCCCACTTCAGCCTGGGTGAAGCATCCGGGTCGTGATGGTACGCAATGACGGGCTGAGCCTGCATACATCCAATCAACCCGTCCAGTGTTTGCCAGAAATATTGCCGTCTGCGCTCGGCGTTCGAGACTACATATGACATTGACCTCCTTGTATTGAGATTTGCGCCTTAGCGCATGGGACCATTCCAGCGTCCACAGCAAACACAGAGCGGAGTGACGGGCGTTGCGCCTCGAATGAAGTTCCTGATCCGCTGATGTTTGATTGAGGATTGCTGGCCCCGTCCGATCCCGGTTGAAAACGTACTGTAGACGCTTTGTGCCGTTTTCGGCTGATCGTGACCGGGTGGGCGGGACTGGTCCCTTTAGGGCGAATCGGTAAGCGAAGTGTCCTTCACTTCCGTTTCATTCACAAGATAATAGAGCAGACCGAATTTGCGAGTTTAGGCAGCCCGCAATGAGCCCGATGAACCCGCTGCTCGTGTAACTCCGGGAAACGCAACAACCCCCGTGTAGGTGGACAGGACCGGCTTCGGCTTCGGGCGCTTCGTATACTTCCGCTTTGGCTTCGCGTCCGCCTTTTTTGGCTTCTTTGTCCTGGCCTTGGGTTTCGGTTCGTCTGGCGGGAGACCGTCCAGGTCGTCGTTGGGACCCGGATAGAAAGGGTGAACCGAGTGATCGGTCGGGCGTCCGTCGCCTACGTTGTCATCGACACCGTAACTTCTGAACTGCTCCTCATCGTCCAATGACAGATGGTCTTCCTCGAAACGGAGTTGGTCGGTCTTCCAGGCTCTGGCCTGCCAGTAGCCCATTTCGCGGAAGTACTTCGCCAACCCTTTATCGTCAGTGATCGTGTCGGCTTTCTCCAGAAGGTAGAATTGCCTCCACGCCCTTGCCGCGATATCGCGCGCTTCTTTGTCGAGTGGACGGCCTTGGGCCAGATCGATGTTGTTCCTCAGGACGCCCCATACACCCTTCAGAACGGCCAGACTGAATTGCTTCTTGAGGATGACTACCTTTTCGGGGGCGGTGATTCTGTTCACGCACCATGCTACAAACCTAGCGGGATCATCCAGCGGTCCTTCATAGAACGAAGCCAACGGCGCGAAGCCGTCAACTGTGACCTGGACTGAAGGGCCAACATCCAGAGGGTAAATCCATTCATGGGCGGCAAGTGCCTTCGCGATGGACCCGCTCACGTTCGCGAGCAGCACCTGAATGGCTTTGCGTCGTTCTTTTGCGGCTTCCTCCGCTGCCTCCAATCTATCCAGATGCTCCTGATATTTGGCTTCGCGCGTTGCCCTGGCGGCTTCCCGCGCTGCCTCCTCTGCCTCCCATAGCTCCATAGCGTCCAGATACCGGATAGCCTCGGTGTATTCCAGTTCGTTCTGATCCACAGTGGGATCGATTAAGTGTTCATTGCTCATTGCGCTCCTGTGTCAGATTTGACTCCATAACTGCTCTACTGCTGGTACTACTAATGCTGTTTTCGCCATTCCGTCATGAATGTTGCGGCTGCCTCCCAGGTACGCTCCGTGGGTTCGTGCAGCAGAGTGAAAACGTCGAAGGCGCGCGCGTCGTCGGGTTGATACGGAAAAAGGTCATCCGCTGTTGTTGGTTGGTTATTGTCTGTCACTGTTTGGTCTCCATTGTCTGTCTGCGGTGCGGTCAGTTCGATCAGCACACCGCTGTCGTGCCGCCGTATTGCTATTAGCCCGGCCTCTGCCAGTTCCGCCAGCGCCGTCTCGACCTCTCGCTTCGTGAGGCCTGTCAGCTTACGAAGCTGGCCGGTCACATCGTTCATACGGTAATTTCCTCCATCACTTCGACCGGCTGCACCCATTCCCCGATTCGTTCTGCCAGTTCTCCGGTGCTGTGCGTTTCCAGAAATGCGCTCACATCTTTGCATCCCTCCTGAGCGAACTCCACGAGGCGGTACGGTATTTCGGCACTCTCCAGCGAGGCGATCACGGCAGCACGGAATCGGGCTCCTGGCTCGTCAGCATCCGGCATCACGATTACTCGTTTGTCCCTCAGAAGCTCCGCGAACTCTGGCCTCCAGGAATCCGCGTTGCCTGACGCGAGGGCGACGACTGGTTTACCGAGGTCCCAACCGACAACTGATTTGCTGGTTGCGGAACGCAGGCCAGCGGAAGTAACTGCGTCGGCGTCCTTTTCGCCCTCGGTCACGACAACCACATCCGCGTCCTTCAAGAGTTCCCAGTGATAGAGCGTTTTTGGAACGCCCCGTGCGTTACGAATCCATCCGTACTTCCCAGGATGACGCTGACGGAACCGCTTCCTGCCTTTGGCGTCATTGGTCAGTCGTAGAACCTGCTTTAACAACTCGCCGTCCGCGCCTTTGTATTCGTAGATCGCCAGTACATCTTTCTCCGGATCGTGGAAGGTGACCTTTTCATCGCGCCGCGCAGCGACCTGGCTCATCACCGCCTTACCATCACCGCCCTTCAGCTTCAGGAGGACCTCGCTATAGGTCCCTTTCGCTTCACATGCGAAGCATTGGAAGCACCGCAGTCGGAATGAGACAGAGCAGGAAGGATTGGTATCGTCGTGATACGGGCACGGAATGGTGAGGTCCCCATTCCCCTGTTTGATCGTTGGCGCATAAGGCGGAAGGAAACTGAGCAGCAGCTTTTCCCGATCTTCCTCAGTGCCCTGGTTCAGGACGAACAGCTTCGATCCGATCCGGTAGTTGGCTGGGTCGGCCTTCGTGTCCTCGATCAGGCGAACCGGCTCCCCTGTTGTCGGGTCGCAGAGCGTCACGCTGAAGTCGGCTTCCTCGCTTTCACCGCGTGTCAGCAGCCCCAGGGATTCCAGTCGATTGAGCGCCGCCGTCAGAGTCCGTGGGTCCTTCACGGCAGCGATCCGGCGCAGTTTCGATGCGACCACATCGATGGTGTTGGAGCGGTTCAGCATTGCCTGCCACAGCAAGGCAACGTAGATCGGAGTGTCTTTCGGCTTCAGATTGGCCAGAGACCATGACTGTTCGTACATGGCCACGAAGACTTCGGGAACATAAAAGAACGGGACCTTACTGGCGACCGCCAGATTAACCTCGTCCTCTTTCATCTCCATTGGGGGATTCTGATAACCGCGCCACATCTTTGACACGGAATCGTTGTAATCGGCTTTCAGGAAGACGTATTCGGACGCCTGCGATCCGCGCAACGTCCCGCTTTCTCTGTCCCGCCTCCGTCGTGGCTCCGCGTGAATAAGGCCAGCGGCCTTCAGTTGCCTGATGGCCTTGTCGAGTTGCGTTTCCTTGTAGCCGGTGAACAGGGACAACCGCTCCCGACTTGCGATGACAGTTGGGCCCTTACGCCACGGTTCCTTTCGCAGGTACATCATCCTGCGGCGGTGAAGAAGGAGAAGACAGAGGTAGACGCTGAGCGCAGAGGCGCTAACCCGCAGCGAACCCTGTCTGAATATGAATGAAGGAACCCGAAGAGTCCGTAGCGCTCCCCAACGGGAGCCGGAATATCGATTGATCATCTGACCTCAAGACCGCAAGCACTACAAGGAAGTGCAGAACTTCCTGGACAACCTCTTTTATCATTCACCCACAAATAAGAAGGCCTACCATGCCCTATCCGAGCTAAGGAGCTACCCTAGTACTATCGTCCTATTGCTAAACCATGTATTTGCAATAGATAGATGGCGATCATCTTTCACTTTTTGCAAATAAACACTGGAAAAACCACGGTTACGGTGAAACTCGCATCTTATTGATTCACATGGGCCTGGGGTCGCATCTGATCCGGATATCCGAGCAGTCAGAATACGCTAAGCCTTTCAGAATCAATCCGTCGTCCGACGTATAACAAGAGTAAACAAATCAGGGCCTGTTAACTCAATCGTTAAGCCGGACCAGCCCATAACGGACTCCGTGCGGAGTGGTCGAACAAAGACATCCTATCAAAACCGGAGCGATTTGTCAAGGGCTTTTACGCCTATCTAAGCATTTTGTCAAGGTCTTTCTTTGGCTCCATCTCCTGCGTCTCGAAGACGCAAGAAGCGGGCCTGCCCGTTACCACCCGTATTTCGCAGCGTCCGCTCCCCAAAACGCTCTCCATTGACGCCTGGCTCTGATCGGCCCGTCTGCTTCACTGACCGGCCTTCCAGGATGGGTCTCTCGGAACCACGTCAACTCTTCCTCTGTCGCCGGTCCGCCCTCGGGATCACTGAGTGGCGGTACCCCATGTTCTGCCGTCTGCGATCCGTCCGGCCCCAACGCGACAACGCCACGGCGGTTCAGATTGTTATATTCCTGCCTCAATTCTTCAATTGTCTTTCCCATTGTTCCCTTCCTCTTCCACTGATCCTGCAACTACACCCGCTTCTGCGATCATGCCTTCCTCTAACTGTCGCAACCTGCGTCTCAAATACGCACGGCGGTTGATGACTTTGGCCTTCTCCTTCCGCCGCAATGCCGTCTCGACAATTCGGTTCTTCGCTTGCCTGAGTTGCAGCGCCTGCTTGACCGTCAAAAATCGCTCATCCAGGTCGGGTATCAGGATGCCCTTCGTCGCGCAGATGAGCTTCAGCGCCTCTATCTTCTCGAATCGTTTCGCGGCTGGGTGCGCGACAATCCCCCATGCCTCGGATCGGATTCTTGCTAGTTCAGTTGTTCTCATAAAACTCCTTACAATAGAAGAGCGGATTACTTTCAATACCCGATTACCGACCCTCATTGGTGCGTTTCAATCGGTTCTCAACTACCCGCGCCACATAGCGTACCGAGTACGCCCAGAGTGTCTTCCCAGACCTACCCTGTCCTATAGCTGTGTCCGGTACTGACCCCCTATTCAAAGGGGGACCCGTGGGATCGGGAACTGTAAGTCGCTGTTGGCCGCGCCGCGCCGTTCGCGACGGAGGGTAGGTGGGGGACTCCTGGCACCCGGCCTGGAAACGGTGGTCTTAACGACCCCCTATATAGGGACCCGTTCAATCAATGAGTTAGCCGGTTAGCGCTGATCGGCTACGATGCCCCGCAATGCGCCAGGATCGTGCTGGGGACGCTCGTGACATGTGCTGCCAGGTCGGGATGGGCACCATCGCTCACAGGGCGGAATCGGTGACCCGAATGGTCGTGGACGGTTGCATTTCCCTATCTCTCAGCGTCTCAATAGCCTAGCCTTGCAACTCAACAATATGTCGTTTTGTTGAGTAGGGCAGGCTGTCATCTGTGTGTCTAAATCTATGTGTGTTCGTATTTATCTATGATTATGCGTAGAATCTGCTCTTCTCGCTACTTTTCGAAAAGGAAGGTCTGAGGCCGCGCCTGACAGCCTGAATCAGTTAGGGACAGAATGGGGAAAGCCAGGGAATCAGATCGGACAGTGACAGGATCAGTTACGACAGAAGTTGTACTCAACGTTACGAATGTTTTGTTGATTAGCTGAAGCGAGACGATCATGATGGGATTGGATCGGAGGACGCGTATGGCTGGAATGGTCTCACTGACACGGGAGGAACTGCGGGCGCTGCTGAAGGCCGCTAAGGAGCATTGCGAACGCGACTGGCTCATGCTGCTGGTGACGTTCTCCCATGGTCTGCGGGTCTCAGAGACGATTGGACTACGGCGGGATCACTTCAGGGATGGGCACCTGACAGTGAAGCGGCTGAAGGGAAGCCTGAGAACGGTTCAGCCCCTTCTGACCAATGAGAACGAGCTTTTGGACGAGCGGACGGCGATCAGCCGGTATCTCCAGACCCTATCGGTCAAAGAGCACCTGTTCCCGATCACGCGGTTCGGTTTCGACTGGATCGTCAAGCGCCACTGCGCAACGGCGGGAATCACCGCTCACAAGGCGCACGCACACGTTCTGAAGCACACGTGCGCGATGCTTTCGATCCACAAGGCGGGGATTGAGAATGTCCGCCAGTACCTCGGACACCGCAGCATCGCATCAACGGGCGCATACCTGCGGGTGGATGATTCCGCCGCGTCCAAGGCTATCGCAGCGGCTATGGGATTCTGAGCCGTATCCGAGAGCTGCCCGCTTTTACCGCTGCCAGAGGTTACCAGGAAGGCAAAGCAACCCGAGTGTCAGGCTGTCACGCCTTTGCGCCGTCGCTCACGCCAGTGGTGTCCCGCCTGCCGCTCACTCGCGCCGTCCACGCGCAGTGAGGGAGTCGAGCCAGCCGTCAGTTCGCCGTCATTTCTGCGGGGCAGGGTTGGGGACTAACCAACGAACTGATTTGCCAGAACCCGTTTGCCGGGGCAAGGCTGCTTCTTAACAGTCTGCGAATCATTTAGATGGCGCTCGCTCGTAGGGAAGTGGTGACACTTCTTCCGGTGGTTCTATTCTGGCTGGGCGAGGACAGTAGAAGAACCAAAGAGATAATAACGTTCTCGTAATAACCTCACGGGACCACCACTTAGGGCTTCGCAGACCTACTCAAAGCATCACGCGAAATGGACCACTGCCAACCCATTTTCGATTGCGCATCAGCCCCGTTTTGTGTCAGTCTTTACCGCAACCCGGAAGGCAACTGCATTACCTCTCCCACACTGGGGAAAGTCTTCTAGGGACTAAGACCAACGAACGGGGGGGACTCGACTGTGCAAGAGCTATTCCCACATCGCTTTGTTCTGGCCCTGCTCATGACAACAAGTCTCCTTGGCACTGCGTCGAGTGCACAGTCCACAATGGGGCCAATATTCGACTTGTCAACCGACCGACCGAGCGATAAAGGACGATCAATTCACATTTTTGATACCCAGAAGGCATTCGCGCAGGCAATTCCCACTGCTCAACAAGTCAGCGCGGATGACACGGTCTTAACCGCGTTCGAATCTCGCAGTACCGGAATGACGTTCGACGCTCCGGTCGAAATAGAAGCCGTTCTATGCGACCCGGAAGCTGTCGATAACCTTAAGTCTTCGATACTACAGGTAATCTCTGGCAAACAGTTTCATGCGCTTGGGCCATGGAATGCTGTTGGATTCCTCAAAGCTCGTAGTGAGACTTACGGCAAGTTTACAACTCCATCTGAATACGAGGTGTTCGATCTCCTGATTAAGATCGACGCAAGGCCAAAGGACTTGACAGAATATTTTACCCTTCTTTACGAACTTCGGGCGGGTCCTCGTAAAACAGACGCGTCCAGTATGACTGACTTGACCTCAAGCAACCGGGCTGACGACTTTATAGGCGAATTGAAATCCGCGCTTTATGATGGCGCGCGAGGCGCGATTGCTTCCCATTGCGGAAAAATTGACTCCGGACTCGCCTCATCACGCCCAGTGGCATTAAAAAACTTGGCTTTGAGTGCGGCGCAAGAACACTCAGTGACAGATAAGCTGCAAGGAGCGAATCGATGAGAGTTGAAAGCGACGAACAAACCAAGCGAGATGATAAAGTCCGAAGCTTGTTGGTCATGTATACAACGATCCAGGCTTTTGCGCTGATAGTGTTTTTCGGAATTGCTCCGTTTGTTCACTTCCACATCGCATCCGACGAAGCACTGGGCGTTATAGAAGTAGTGCTGCCAATTCTTACCGGATACATCGGACTAATGCTCGGCTTTTACTATGGAGGCAAGGAAGGACAGCGATGAGAGAGTATCTGGCGGTCTTTTCCCTAATCGGTCTCTCCGTGGGCATTGTAGCGTTCACTTGGGTCTTTCTTGCGGACACAGGCATGCAGTACTCACAATACAGAGCGCTGATCAGCGTTCTCCTGAGCTTTACGACTCTGATATCCAATGCTGCGATGTCATACTACTTCGCAAAGAAGACGACCAAGGGCAGACGCTCACCTAAAATAGGGAACACTCTATGAAACGCCACCAAATGATTCAGTTTACCAGGCTTCTTGTGCTTGCCGTTGGCGTCGAGTGCTCAATTGTTCCCACCGTAGCGCAAGCTCCTTCGGCACAAGAACGACAGCGTCTGATCGAGCAGTCAGTCGCCGATACAGAGAGATCGATCGGTGTGATTCGTCCGGTTCTTTTCAGAGACCTAACGCCCGGTGAGCGCGCCATTTATGCCCATATTCAATTTAAGGTCTCCAAAGAGGATAGCGGCTGGCTGGCTGGAGGGACTGTCACTGAGCTAGGGGATCGATTTGTGACACTTGATGAGGGCTACATCCGGAGCATCCAGATGATAGCAGATTCTCTTCTCCTTGAACAGCGACTCGGAAAGGAGTTCCTTCCTCAGTATATAAGTTATGTGTCGGTACAGTTACGGAATAAGGCCACGTTCATTTCTGCACCATATGCATTCATCGGAATGTCGCCCGCAGATATCGATGCCCTTGATCAAGACAAGGATTTTAGCTTGCAGCGAAACATGATAGTGGCGAATAGTACTGCGTTTATACTAGCCCATGAGGTTGGCCATCATGTGCTTGGGCACTATGATCACCCTTTGCCGTCCTCTGACATCGAGGGAGCGCAACGGCGAGAGATGGAGGCCGATCAATGGGCAGTCCGCCAAATGGTTAAAGCACATCTTTCTCCGCTTGGAGGAGTGTCACCAATCTTATTCGACTTCTATATGAGCCCCTTCATGTCACCCGACAGCGGACATCCCGCGCCAATTCAGCGGGTGAGACAACTGTTTAGCGCGATGGAAGATGCGTTGCCTGAGTTCCGCGCCGATGTTGAAGCGCAGGGACAATCTTATGAGACATTCAGAGGAGGTATCACCGCGCAGCTTGCTGACCTCGAAAGGAGAATCGAATCCACGCCGGATTTGAACTGGAAGAACAATCAGGCTGACCCGTTCTGCACTGCTGTCACGAATGTTGTCGCAGGGGGAAAGTCGCGCTTTCGTAGCATATCGACGAGTTCATCTGGAAATGGCGAGTCTTTCGATGCGCCTATCCTTGTTCCAGGGGCGCACGAATGCACGGTGTGGCATTACAGGGACCGAAGCCTGGGTGATTCGGTAGTATGCGTGTTGGGAAGAACCAGCACGATGGAGGATTTGATCGGGCCGTTCGATCAGGTTTCATCTGCCCTGAAAGGGTGCCTCAAGAATTGGTCTGTACGAAATCTCCAGGGCGGTCAGGAAAAACAGACGACCCTCAGGAACACGGACGACGATGATCTGGCTGTTCGTCTTCGCTTGAGCTATGCGCGAAGGGATGGGACGTATCTCTTGAGTCTCTGGTTCGATCACGACTGAAAGCTGATCTAACACTACCAACTGTTCATACACCGGGGCCAGGAGCGTTTTTAAGGGCAGACTGTGAAACGCGCTTGAAGAGTTCGGGCAGGGTGGTTCTCAGACTAGGTACGTCGCATAGAAGGAGAAACGACATGGAAAAGCGGCTTTCGTCCTGGCCCGTCAGCATATTCGAAAGGTCTGCGCGGCGTACACATCGGAGCCGCTCTTCTCTTCTGTATTCAGTGACCGGCATTCTCCTCATCTTGCTTTCATTGTTTTGGAAGCTGAGCCTCATCCATAACCCCTGGCGAACTGCCCAAGTGGGCCATGATCTCGCCAGACTCATTTGTTTTTGCATGGGAATGGCGCTTCTGAGTGCCAGCGTTTTCGGAAGGCGCTGAGCGTCCGTCCGTGCTGAACCCGCTGCGATCGCTGCTCACAAGGCGCGCGCTCACGGTCTCAAGCACACATGCGCGATGCTCTCAATCCATAAAGCCGTGATCGAGAACGTCCGCCAGTATTTGGGTCACCGCAGCATCGCATCTACCGGCGCATATTTGCGGGTGGATGATTCCGCCGCGTCTAAGGCTGTGGCGGCAGCGATGAGTCTTTGAGGCGTACCAAATACGCTCTTGGTACAGAGTGAAGTCAGACCCGGCGAAACAGGTCGGGAAGCGTAGTCTTAAGCCCGCGCGCAATCCGTTCGATGTTGACTAGCGACACGTTCCGAATCCCCCGTTCGACACCAGAATAGTAGGTTCTGTGCAGACCGCAGCGCTCTGCTGCTTCCTCTTGGCTAATCCCAAGTTCCTCCCGGACCCGTCGGATTGCCCGCCCAAACCGTACCTGAATTTGGATCGCCACTGCCTCATGGTCTGGACTTGCACTCTCTGAGGCCACAGCCTATGAGTCACATTGATGTGGTATCCGCAACTCCACCAGCGTGGCATTTGAAAATCAATCGCAGGCTCTTAGACTGGTGGCGCTAGAGCGATGTCAAACGCTCCCGGAGATGGCACTTAAATGATCGACAGAGTCATGTTCGCGTTCATCTGCGCCGCCCTGTTCTCGTCCGGCTGCTTTGCGCAAGCAAGACGGGCCTTCGTCAACCCGGATGGGAGTAAGGAGGTATTCGACCCTTCAACGGGATGGACGGAAACCGACACGCACGGAAAAACCACAAACATGAGTGCTGTCGATCTAACATCTACGTGCGACGACCTTCCAACCGCGATCAAATTTCACATGAAGGAAACCGAAAGCCTGAGAATCGTGTGTGATGTGTGGGCAGATTTGCAGCCGCGCACTCAAATCGAACAGGTGTCCTTTTCGTCGCTGGTGAGCCGGCTGGTGGAGATCAGTCCGCCGCAGACGGACTTCGCCAGGTATCGCGGCGAGGAGTTGAAATCGCAAGCACAGCAGACGCTATATGATGCGACGATCATTCCCGACGATGTGGGTGGGCACGCTTCTTGTACAGTTTTGCAGGCACCTTTCCCAAAAGGAGCGCTGTACAAATATGCCTGCTTTATCAAGACCTCTTCCTACTCCGATGCGATTGCATTAGAGCGAACCCTCGTGCAGCGTCTGGACAGCCTGCAATTGACCGAAGATCAGATCAAAGAACACGGTCTGGTTCTCGAAGACGAAGGCAACAATGAATGTGCCCCAACGGGCGAATGTGCCCATTCTCACATTTTTGTTTCAGCGCTGAAGGATGGGAAAATTGTAGACATTGAAGCGGTGCCTGATTTCGTTCGCAACAACACTTTGGCGGATTTGCAGATGTTTGTGGCCACAGGTCGGCATAACCCTCCTGATCACGTGAAGCCCGACTCCGGAAGCGTGGAGTTTGCCGTTTATTCGCATGGTGTCTTGCAGAACCAGCAATAGCTGACCCTGACCGGCGCGGCTATGACGCCTGTCTGACTCGGAGTGCCGTGACCGCAGCGAAAAGCATCGACGTAGCGATATGCGAGTAAGGCACAAAGGGCGGGGTGACCCTCGACATGAACGGAGGGAGGTTTTTCTGGGATCATGATCCGCCCGGCTGGTACTTCCGGAACGATGACTTCGACGGATTCCCACGCCTTTATGGTGGACGACGAATCGACGCCCGTCGCAGAGGCGCTGAAGATGGCGCACAAGCGACTTTCTCCCGTTGAGACGAAGGTCAATTGCGCGCAAGGCCAATGGCCTCGCCGCTTTCGAGCGCTTCAATCTCTTGCCTGAGCCGGAATGGATTTAGATTGTCTGCCGTGAATTCGCCAAAAAAATAGAGAGCGCAAACAGTGCGCTATGACGCCCTGGCACAATGTCATCCCAAACCGACCATCCCAACGAGAGTCTCGATTCCTCCAAGACCTGACCATCCTCGGAATTTACGTTCAGCTTCCATTTGCGCCCGGTTTCAGCCATCTCACATCCCTATTCCCCTTTTTGCCGCCTCGGTCGCGACGTTGACTATGATCTTCGTCAACCGACCGGAGCGATCTGACCCTTTCGTTTTCTTATTTCCACCACTGAGCAATCGCGATCACAACCGTATGGAGTCTTGCGCAGGCGACCTGCGTCACCTTGCTAGGCATGACCGGCTCTGATTACGACAGGCCATAGTCATGACCTCGGTCACCGCAAATCGCGGATCAGCAAGGAGGAAGAAGTCGATAAGTTACTAACGTTTACTTGATTTGGCTTCGGTATTCGCATAAAACAGCAACACCAACACATAAGTAGACCATGTGACTTAATTATTAAGGTGGTCTATACGCTTATTTCGCTGTTGTGTTTTCTTCTCCGAACCTGCACTGCACATTCCACCTGTTTTGCGGACACTGATCCCGTCGCATGGCTATAGCTACGCCCGTGGACAGCATGCCCGCTACAGCGTCTGGGGAATTCTGCCATGGTTTGGAACGGCGTCTTAATTTCACGCGAAACAGTTCTGCTCGCTCTGTTGGCCGCCTCCGGCGCAGCCGGGCAACGTCACGCGCACAGCTTGAAAGCAGATGTCCACTTTCTTGCGACCAGCACAAGCTTTCACAGTAAATGGGCTGAAAGCGAGGACGTCTACCTGGTCGAGGCCGCCGTGGGGAAGCACGAGGCATTACCTGCGCTCCTCGTAGACCAATTTCCCGATTATCGTGAGCCGCTGTCACCGGCGATCCTCACCGCACCAGATGGCGCCCGCCTCCGTCTCAGCAGAGACAGCACCTGTGACATTGAGTTCGCCAAGGTTCTGCCTCTTCGGGCCTCCCCCGGGGACCCGACATCAGCCATCGATGAGAAGCTCGTGTTCATGCCTCAATTGCCTCCGGCCTTAACGTCAGAGACCATTCTTCCATGCTATCGAGTCGTGCGGTGATGAATCGTCCCTGGCCGCACTTCGGCTGCCCTCGTCGGCAAGGTGACCCGTTCTCTCAGGTCGAGAACCGGAGTCAAAGAGGTCTTAGTAACGTTGCAAGAACACGAGGATGGGCTCAAATGACGCTGAAGACAATGAGCGTGCTGCTGGTATTTGGGGCGGTGGCTGTCCATATCGCTGCGGCTCAAGCGACAAACACATTTCCTGCGACAGGTAGCGTCGGGATCGGCACGACGAGCCCGGCAAACGTGCTTGATGTCAACAAGGGATCCATCACCGGCGGCGGCGGAATACAAATCGATGGAACAAACGATACGCGGGTAAGGATTGGACAAGGAATGCCGACCGTTTGGAGTTGGTCAAACGGCTGGACGACGCCCGGAGACTTCAGCCTTATTCAAGAAGGTGTATCTGGCTCTGTAATCTATGTGAAGCCGGGTGGCAACGTGGGCATCGGGACGACATCCCCTGGCGCGAGTCTCGAAGTGAACGGGAACGTCAAGCTGACCGCCAATAGCGGCGCATCCATCACCTTCGCTGATGGTACCACCCAAAGTACTGCCTATACCGGCGTCTTATGCGGCGGAGACTTTGCCGAATCGGTCGATGTGACTGGCAGGAAAAGCGAATATGAGCCAGGTGATGTGATGATCGCCGATCCCAACTATCCTGGCAAATTCCGGAAATCCGCTGAACCATACTCCACAGCCGTGCTCGGAGTGTACTCGACAAAACCGGGGGCTCTGGGCAGACGGCAAACGACGCCAAGAAACTTGAACGAAGTGCCCATGGCCATGATTGGCATCGTTCCAACCAAAGTCAGCACGGAGAATGGACCGATTCGTCCCGGGGATGTTCTCGTCAGTTCCTCGACACCGGGTTATGCAATGAAAGGCACCGATCGAAACCGCCTGACCGGCGCTGTCATCGGCAAGGCCTTGGGACGGCTCGAATCGGGCAGCGGCGTAATTGAGGTTGGAGTCACACTGCAATGAATTTGGATGATGGCCGCTCGGAGACGGCGAACATGCGAAAAGCAACGATGACCGTGATCTGTCTGGGAGTCCTGCTGGCGGGTATGGCGGCTTGGGCGCAAAACACTTTCCCGGCCACCGGAAATGTGGGGATCGGCACGACAGCAACGCGTTAAATGTTCGACACAGAACATTGCTCCTGGCATCATCACTATCAAACAAGGTGACTGAAGAAGGGTAGAAGGTGTAGAGATGAAAATGACCAGTTGCGGGTTATTATTTTTCCTGGCATTAGCCTTGGCGGCTACGGCACAAACTAATTCATTCCCAACCAGCGGCAATGCCGGGATCGGGGCTGGAAACTCACTCAATCTTGCGAACGGTTTGGGCCATCCCTCATATGTCATCGGAACTTGGTCGGACAACAACAATAGTGGCATAGATTTCCACGCGTTTGGTAATTCTGTCGATATCACTGCTTTGAGCATTCAGCCCGGGACTGGCTACGTCGGAGTCGGGACGACAAGTCCGGGAAGTCCACTTAGTGTAGTGGGGCCTAATAATCCAGAGCAGTTGCAAATTCAATCAACCGCCACTGGTGGTCATCAGTGGGGTATCGCCAGTTGGGGCACGTACACCGGGTTCAATTCCGGAGGATTGGGATTCGGAGACTTTACCGCTGGTCTGTGGAGGATGTACCTCGACGGAGCCGGGAACGTGGGCATCGGCACGACGACCCCAGGCGCAACCCTTGAAGTCAATGGCAACACGAAGATCGATGGGACACTTCAGGCATCGAGCGGCGGCATTATTTTTCCTGGAAGTACTACGCCGCAGACGACCGCGTGGACTGGCGTGCTCTGTGGCGGCGACTACGCTGAATCGGTCGATGTGACCGGCGACAGGACCAAGTATGGGCCCGGTGACGTGCTGGTAATCGATGCAGAAACGCCGGGGAAGTTCCTCAAGTCCGCTGAGCCCTATTCGACATCAGTAACCGGTGTCTTTTCGACGCGACCGGGAGTGTTGGGACGACGGCAGGAGACTGGCACAAGTTCTGACGAGGTTCCGATGGCCATGGTCGGCATCGTACCGGCCAAAGTAACTGCAGAAAACGGTGCCATCCGACCGGGGGATCTTCTCGTCACGTCTTCAACGCTCGGTTATGCCATGAAGGGCACGGACCGCAGCAGAATGCTGGGTGCCGTGATCGGCAAGGCACTGGGAAGTCTCGAATCAGGGAATGGTGTGATCGAGGTCCTTGTCACTTTGCAATGAGGAACATGATGCTCAGCGCGATTTGGGACGGAGTCGGCCACAACATTTCCAGGCCACCGACATGAATGTCATCTGAATGCTGGCATTAGCGCAGCGGAAACAAGGTCAGCTATGGGGATTCAACTCGTCTGACCCAGTCACAGCTAGATTGAATGGAGCACATTATGCAACGTTTTAGGCGGCTGCCAAGTGTCCTTCTCGCACTACTCGGCGTCTCGCCGTGCTTCGCGCAGCTCCCAAACGCGACAAACATAACGGCAACCCCGGCTCCCGGAGGGCATGATTATCTCCGCTCTCCCGTTGAAACTGTGAATCCCGCCAACGGGTCTGTAAGCATTCGAATCCCGCTTCGAATCGCGCCAGGACGTCAACTTACGCTGCCATTCTCGATTGCATACGATTCAAATGGCGCATTCTACATGAAGGCGCAGGGAAGTGGCCCATCTTATACCAGCGGTCCTCTGTCGCTCGGCACTCAGGGGGGCTGGAGCTACAGCTATCCGCTTATAAGCTTCGAGGGTACTACGTGGACAATCCCAGGCAGCAATGACAACTTAATAACCTGCCATGGCTCATACAATTACGTCTATCAAGACGCAACCGGCGGACGCCACAACCTTGCCTTGTCAGTATCCCCAAATGTCGCCAGCCCAGATGGATACGATAATTGTAATGAAGGCGCGACGGGTGACGGGGAATTTGCGACGGGCGGCGAAGGCTCCATTCTTGCCACAACGTCGATCCCCGGGGGCAATACAGGCAGTTTCCCGGCAGTCTACGTGACAGACGCGGACGGTACTGGCTATTACATTCCTGGAGGTGCACCCGGAATCTACCTGGCGCGAAGTGTCACAGACCGCAATGGCAATACCATTTCGATTGTGCCTCAAAGCGGTGGTTCCGACGCGACGGATCAAGTCACCTATAGCGATACCATCGGCAGAATTGCGCTCACCGTCTCCGGACTTGGAGGCAATCCGGACACAATCAGTCCGTCCGGTTCGGGCTCATATCAGGTGTATTGGACTTCAGCGTCAGCTCAGTTCACAGATAACATGGTGAATCTCGAACCGGGGGTCGATCCGAATTGCCCTACGTCGATGGCAGCCAGCTCGACTGTCATTTCGCAGATAGACCTGCCCGACGGTCAGACGTTCAAGATGTTGTACGATCCGACTTATGGCATGTTGACGAAGCTTACCTATCCTGGCGGCGGGTATGTACGCTACGTGTGGGGCCTCAATTCACAGGCAGAAGCTGGTCTTTTTCCGTGGAATGTCAGCGCCGACGAGTCGTGGGCTTGTCGATACGATTTTCCCGCCATCACCGATCGCTATGTTAGCTACGACGGAACAACGGAAGCGCTACATCAGCATTTTAGCTATGCGACACAGTGGTCGGGCAATTCACTTGATTGGACTCAGAAGACTACGACGATAACCACGACTGACAACGTACGCAATGCCAGCTATTCGACGAATTATGTCTATTCCTCCCTGCCAACGGCGTACGTACCAAATTGCGTCGGCTGCTTCCTGACTGAGCAAGTTCCTGTTGAGAACACAATAACCTACAACGATTACAGCGGATCGGTCCTGCAGACTGTCACGGAGAGTTGGGAAAACATACGCCTTCTTCAGACGGTCCAGACTTCAGTCGGCGGCCAGTCCTCTCTCAAAGTATATTGCTACAACAATTGGGAGCAGACGACTGAAACAGACGAATATGACCTCGGCGCAGGATCACCCAGCGGCCCATGTGCCAGCCCGCCGTCCGGAACCACGTCAGGGGCTCTTCTTAGAAAGACAACTACCGGATATGCGACCTTCAGTGGCCACATTGTGGATTTGCCCTCATTGGTGATTACTTATGACGGAAGCGGAAATCGCGTCGCTGAAACCGACTACCCTTTGTATGACAGTGTCGGTAATTTGAAAACGAAGACTGTGGACTGTTTCGCAGTTACCGGAGGGCAGGCATGTTCTCAGGGTAATTCGACCACCACCTACATGTACGACACCAACGGCCAGGTGACCAGCACCGCAGATCCCAACGGAAACACTCCCACACAGCTATCGTACGTCGATAGCTATTCCTCCTGCGGCGGTTCTGGACCCCCCCAATCGCCGAGCGACGCATATCTTACCAAGGTTACCTATCCAAGTGTCAATGGCGTGAGCCACATTGTCAGCTACTGCTACGACTACGTTTCAGGGTTGCTGTTGTCTGCGACAGACGAGAATCTCAATACGACAAACTACAGCTACAATGATCCATTTGTGCGTCTGAAGACAATAAGCAATCCGGATGGGGGATCAACAGGCTATTCGTATAGCGATGGGGGTCCGACCCCGATGATAACAACTACAACCCAAATGAGCAGTTCTCAACAGATGATTACCGAAACTGTAATGAATGGTTTGTATGCGCCCTACAAGACAGAACTCACGACCGATCCCTATGGAACGGACAATCAAGTGACGACACTGGACGGCTTGGGAAAACCGTATCAGGTCTACAATCCGTATCGAACCACATCCGATCCAACGTATGGTATTACGACGTATGTTTATGACGCCCTTGGAAGAACCACATCGGTCACGTACCCCGATAGCTCCAGCTCGACGACAGTCTACGCTGGAAACTGCAGCACCATTACTAATCCGAACAATACCGCGCGCAAGTCATGTTGGGACGGACTTGGAAGGGTGACGTCAGTATTCGAAGACCCCCTGAACCTGGACTACGAGACGGATTACGCATACGACGGCAACAGCGACCTGACTCGTGTCGACCAGTGGGGCGGCCCCAAAGGCAGCAGTGGGGATCGCGTGAGGATCTTTGGGTACGACTCGCAGGGCGGCCTCGTGAACGCATGTAACCCCGAGACGGTTTTGGCCGGATCGACATGCGGCACTTCGGGAGTGTGGAGCAATACATACACCTACGATCCAAACAAGAACCTGCTTTCCAAGACAGATGCTCGCGGAGTGACGGTTCAGTACGGATACGATGCACTGAATCGCATGACTTCTAAGACTTACACAAACGATCCAAGTCAATCGCCATGGAGTTGCTACCAATACGACATCTCCTCTCTTGCGGGAACCGGTGCGAACCTGATTGGGCGACTCACAAATGAATGGACACAACCGGGGGGGACGGCCTGCGCTTCGGCTCCCCCGTCGTCAGGTGTCCTCACTGTTCGTTCGGCTCTTGCCTATGACGCGATGGGGCGCGAGACAAGCGTACAGCAATGCGGTTCAGGCAGCTGCGCGTCGTTATCTGGTCCGACCGTCACCTTTGGTTACGACTTGGCGGGAGATGTAACAGGCATAACGAACCCTTATGGAGCTCAGGGCAACTCGCTCGGCTTGACGTACGGGTACGACGGGGCTGCGCACCAGAACTCGGTAGTTAGTAACTGGACCGCGTTTCCGACCAGCTTGTTCACGATTGGAACAAATGGCTACACAGCGGCAGGGCAATTGCAGAATTGGATGCAGGGGCCGAATCTGACGGTAACGCAGGGCTACACAAAGCGTCTCTGGATGAACAGTATTGTGGCAACCGGTCAGATTCCATAGCACTGATCGTTCGTCCATTGTGCGAAGAAGCCCTGTCGCAAGGCAGCTGAATCCAGTAACCGTACACCGGGAGGGAAGGGATGAACGTACGCAACATGGTGCTTGCATCCATCGCTGGAGCGCTGACAGCGGGTTCACTGCCTGCGCAAATGCCGGTACTCGGCAATCTCGAGGCGCCCTATCCCTCCGCCCAGAGCACAGTGTATATCGCGGGAGGAACTTATGGACCGGGGGCGGTCGCTTACGGTCCCGTGGGCACTCCGCTGGTATTGACCGGCTCGGATCTGGGCGCGAGTGGAACCGTGCAGTTCATCGGGTACAAGAACGGCGCAGTGGATCCCGGCACCACGGTGCTGGCAACTGTGACGATGTGGTCGCCAACCATGCTCTTCCTGACTGTACCCTCTGGTGCAGTTTCGGGGCTGGTAAAGGTCACCGCGGAGGGAAGGACGAGCGTCAATGGCTTGCCGTTTATCGTGACTCCAGGTACCTACTCGGGATCCTGCCCGGCGTCCCCGCCGAACAACCAGTTGCAAATCACGACGTCCGCCCTGCCGGATGGAACAGCCGGCCAGTCCTATAGCGCGCCATTAATGGCTTCGGGCGGAACTACGGCGTATACATGGTCGATCATTAGCGGCTCGTTGCCCGGCGGGATGTCGCTGAACGCCTCAACAGGAGCGATCTCCGGGACCCCCACCGGGGCCGCAGGTCCCATGGATCTCACCTTCCGAGTAACCGACAGCAGCTCGCCTCAGAAGTCGGATCAGGCAGTACTGAGCCTCACTGTCGAATCACAGACTCTTACTCCGGCAACGGTGTACAGCTACACCGTCCCATCCGGCGGGTTCGATGGGGACGGAAATATCACCTCGTTCCAGGATTCCATCATGGGCACCTGGACTTTTGGTTACGACACTCTCAACCGGCTTGTGACGGGAACTGTCACGGCGGGGGATTTCAACGGACAGTATGCGTGCTGGAGCTACGATCCCTTTGGGAATCGCACGTCCGAGGCGCTGTCGACAACGGCCTGCAGCAACAACCCACCCCTAATGAGCTGGGCGACGTACAATGTCAGCAACACGAATCGGATGGATACTACAAGCCAAAATCCGAGTCAGTCGAACGGGTACGATCAGGCGGGCGACGTCGCCAGCGATGGCGTGAACAGTTATACCTACGATGGAGATGGCCGTGTGTGCGCTGTGAAGAGCGAGCCTGTTCCCGGGACTTACACAATGATCGGGTATCTTTACGATGCGGAAGGCAACCGCGTTGCCAAAGGCACCATTAATTCAATGAGCTGCAATCCAGGCTCCAATGGATTCCAGCTAACCGAGAGCTACCTGCTGGGCCAGAGTGGCGAAGAGTTGACCATGCTCGACGGCAGCGGCGCATGGCAGCGCACAAATGTCTACGGCGCGGGCCAATTGATGGCCACTTATGACATGATTCCCGATCCAACCAATTTGACTCCCACTGAAGTACCCGCGCTGCACTTTCACTTGACTGACCCGCTGGGCACACGTCGTATGCAAACCAGTGCGGTAGGTCAGCCGGAGACCGATATCCAAAGCCTGCCCTTCGGCGATCTACTGAACAGCTTCCCAGATCAGTATGCACCGGCCTCAGCCGACGACGCGACGCCACTCCACTACACCGGCAAAGAACGTGATTCCGAATCCGGCAACGACTACTTCGAGGCCAGGTACTACGCATCTACGATGGGGCGCTTTTTAAGTCCCGATCCACTCGGGGGGCATTTGGAGAACCCGCAAACATTCAACAAATACGCTTATGTCGCGAACAATCCCTTGGCTGCGACCGACCCAACCGGACTCGATTCCTATCTGCAGTGCAACGACAATTCGGCTGCTTGTGGATTGGAAATCGTCGGTTACGACAAGCATGGCACAGCCCAATGGGCGAATGTTCAGGGAGTGTATGACTACGACAACCGAACCTTCACTGCTACGGTGATAGGCAATGAGAATTCGGATGGCACCGGGCCTCTGGTGGACAAGACGACGGGGACCGGGGTTTACACAGCCAGTGTGAATGGAAGCGGAGTACAGTTCTCGAACGCTGGCGGTCAATACGCATCGACCGGAGTGTTCATCAATGGCACGCCTCAGACGACGTTTCAAGATGCGGGGTGGGCCAACGGCGGCCAGCTTTCCGGCTTCACTTGGACGCTGACCCATAGCAAATTGGAGGCCAACCAAGCTGAGGCCGGAGAGTTCAACTTTGCAGGAACGCCCGAACAGGCCGGTCAGGCGCTGATGAATGCCGGTTTTTATCGCCCATTCCTCGGAGAAAACGTTGGACAGGACGAGTACCGGAGCTCAGGGTCCTTCTTCACAGGATCCAATTCGGCACATGTGAACGTTGACCAGATCAACCTGGCGCCAAACGGTTCAGTGCCGAGAGCTGCGGGGGACATGCATTTTGGCGAGCATAATCTGAAGAATCCCCTCGCCTTTGCACTTCATTGCCTTTCTGATGGAGCCAGCGTATGTGGATGGTAGGCAGAGGCTTTGGAAACTGGAGCGGTATCGCAAGCGTTGGGATAATGTGCGTGTTCTGGCTGTGCATGCGATACGCGCCTCCCTTGTCAAATGTGTATTTGAGGTATGTCGGGGTTCCAGCGGCGATATTGCTGGCCCTTGTACTTGCAGCCATAGCGGTAGCACGCGCCTCGAAATGGTGGGCCCTCGCGTTGATCCTTCCGGCCATGGCGATACTTGGCCTGCTCTCGCTATTTGGCTAGTCGATCCTCGATCATCCCGAAGATCTCACGAGTCGACACCAATGCATTTTACCGGCGAAGAACGCGATCAGGAATCCGGCAACGACTACTTCGGGGCCAGGTACTACGCATCGACGATGGGCCGCTTCATGAGCCCGGATCCTGGATGGTTTTTGCAAGCTCATCCGAGCAATCCACAGACTTGGAACATGTACAGCTATGTGCTCAACAATCCCCTTGCCTTCGTTGACCCCACGGGCAACGATTGTGTTCTTGACAATGGCGACGGCACAGTAACGACCAACACAGGGGATTGCGATAATTCAACCACCCAGCGGGCAAACAATGAGTACTACATCGACTGCGACGGCTGCACGTCGAATGCAACGGGGGCAAATCTTGACCAAGCCACCGGTACGCTCAGCCTCGTAGATTCCAACGGTCAGCTGGTTAACCAGAACGCGGCCATTTCAGGGTTCGCCGACCCCAAAGATCTTCTGACCACTGTGGTGGTCAACGGGAATTCTGGAAATGTGCTGACGACGGGGTATGGGGGTATTTCGGGACAGATTCCCCAACAGAGCTACCTTCGAACTTTTCTACAAACTTGGTCGTTTAGTCAATGGGCGCATGACATGGGGTCGTGCTTGGCTATCGGGCTGGGGACCGCTGGAAATGACCTCAATCCATTTAGTCCTGGCGCAACGACACCAACGGGAGTGGTCCAGGACTACGCGTCGGGCATGCAGCAGGCAGGCTATGCTGCTGTGGCCGCCCACATTGCGGACCGAGGTCTCACCGTTCCTCTACGGTCAAGCATAGTGCGCGCCGGCTTGGATAACGCTGAACTCGCCGGGAAGGTTTCTGGTGCCGCGGCGTTACTTGGGGCTGACATCGCGTTGGCGCACGGGGTTTGGAACGAGGCCACTCAATGTCAGTGAGGTCTGGAACGCACGGAGAATCGCATCGTCGGTCACGAATCATCGATTTCGCGCTGTATATCGCAATCGGAATTCTGTTTATCATTTCGTTCTTTGTGGTCGCTCACAAATGGGGCCCGGACGCGTTTATCCGATGGGGAGGGCTTGTCGGCTACACAGCAATCCTTTTCGGCTACTTCATCGCGGATAGTCGCCGATTCTTCCGAAATCGGTTGTTCTGGGTGTTGACGCTCACTCTCCTCTCTCTTCACGTGGGGGTTTTTGTCATCGTACTAGCCCATGCAGATGAATGGCGATTGCCATGGTTCATGGTCGTCGTAGTCGAGGTACCGGTGTTTCTCATCTTACGGAGCCTGCTTCCTCGACTCTGACATTTGCGTTCCGCTGTCTTCGGCTGTGAGTCAGCATCCCGACAAGCACGCCGCCTGCGGCGTCGGGAGGGGGTGACACGTCTCCCCCAGATGGGAGCTGCACAGTAACCCTGGGTTGCTGGAGAGCAACTTCCTGAGATAGCCAGCGTCTAAGTGGGCAAGCGCCTCGGTGGTTTCAGTGTCCGGGGTGCAGCGGAGAACGCGATGAGCCGAATCCCCATCGAGCGCACGCGGAGAGGTTTTTCCTTTAGCAGCCAGTCTTCTTAGCCGAGGCCGCACGGAGTTTCGTGCGGCCTTTTCGGCGTCTGCGCCGTGCACGACCAATGCCAGGGGTGCGCGATGAAGCGCGAAGTGCGGTCGAAGTCTGTAGGGACCAAGGTGACCGAGGCGGAGCTGCGAGTGCTGGAGTCGCGGGCCGAGCGCGCCGGGGTGACGCTGTCGGAGTGGGTGCGCGATGTGCTGCTTGGATCGAGCATCGAGACCGGCACGCTGGCAGCGGAGCGGGCGATCCTGGCCGAGGTGCTGGCGATGCGGACGATCCTTTTGAACTTCATGCTGAAGGTCGGCGAAGGGACGGCGATCCCGGAGGAGTCGAGCAAGAAGCTGATCGCCTGGGCCGACGCGAACAAGATGAAGCGGGCGCTCGAAATCCTGGTCACGAACTCGGCGCAGGAGGAACGGATGCAGACGGCGGCGCCGGAACCAATTCCCAGCGTGATGGGTACCTGGAATCCCGGCATACGTCACTTGCTTTCGTGTCTGGGGCCGACTGTTATCGCCCGGCAGCCGGGAGCCCGGTGTCGGAATTCTTTACCTCGATTGTCACCTTAGATTTCTCTTGCGAGTGCCGCACCTTCAGTCCGATGGCAATGACCTAGGGTTCGGCCCGGTGGCCCAAACCCGCATCGGACGTAGCGATCCCACGGCAAACAAGTTCAAGCAGATGGGCGAGATTACCCGTTAGGTCGAGCGATTCGGTCCCGAATTGGAGACGCGGGCTCCAATTAAAAACTTATCGAGCACCTCGCGGGATATGCGAAGAGCGCGTTTTCGCCTCTTGTAGCGGCTTCCTGGCGTCCCGAGATCAATGACTCCAGGCTGGTTCCCGAACCTCTTGTAAACCGTACCCTCAGACACTTTCAGGATTGCGGCAACCTCTCCCGCCGTCAGGTATTCCGGCAACAAATCAGCTTTTGAGCCATTCTCGTTTCGGGACACGCTCTCTCTTTCGGCCATTGTCCAATCCACTCCCCTTGTAGCAGGCGAACGCGCATCAACAGATGTCACTTGCCGAGCCGTTTGTTGATCGCCTTTTCAACCGCATTGCTCAAAAACCGAAATATCAGGTAGATCAGCGCGGCCAGCCCCAGGGCTTGCCTCAGGATGTCAATGCGCGAAGTCGCTACGCAAGGCATGATGCTCGATCCATTCTCAATCTGCGAAAGCAAGCCCACAGTTACTGTGTCTGGTTTGCCAGACACGCGCAGGCTGAGTATAGGACAACGATGGAAATGTGTCCAGCGAGAACAATTCCCTACTGGTTGCGGTCGGTAAGCGCATTCGCGCTCTCCGTCAGGCCAAAAAGTGGACACAGACAGACCTCGCTGTCCATCTGGACATGAATCGGGGTCATCTATCCGACATTGAACGCGGAAAACGAGAGGCAGGTCTCGTCACCCTTCAGATCATCGCGCGTGGGCTAGGAACGACAATGTCGAAGCTGCTAAGAAACCTGTAGCCCGAATCGTAAGAACTACATCCGGATAAACGGAGTCGGCAATGCGATCCAGGGAACAATGGTGGGATGGAGCCCCAAAAGGCAGGTGCATTCATGGGGATCAAGTGATGGGCCGACTGGCGCAGCTAAAAAGCTACTCTCTTGAGGAACTCGTCGGGGAGATTGAGCGCCGCAGAGCGGAGATGAGCAGCGCTCTTGCGCGGATCGACGCGGGAACCGGATCGGGACCGGGATCAGGCGCGAAGAATCCCCGCATGTCCGACGCAAAGCGCCAGCAGTGGGCCGGTTGGCACACGTACAAGGCTCAGCATCCTGACGCGACTGTGACGGAATGGCGAAGGCTGCGGAAGAGAGGCAAGGCATGAGAGCCAACACTGTGACCGTCAACGTGGACCCGGCAACGTGGCAACGGCTGACGAACTACGCCCACTTCATGGGCCTGAGCTATTCGCGATCAATCGAGCTAATCGTCTACCGGGTGATCGGCCAGGATGTGCATTTGTTGCCCCTCGGCTGTTAACACCGACTGCCTTCCCCACAAGTCCCGAACCGGCTGACTGCATCCGGTTTCCTTGAGGCGATCCAAGAACTCAATATTGCGCTCGAAAGCTCGGCAGCAGTCGCACACGATCTATACCACCTCACTTAACCGGAGTGTAGGCTAGGAATGTCGTAGCCTTGCTGTTCGCACAGGTCTGATCGTGTCTTTCCGTCTGATGATGAAGTCCCTCAACGCCTGAGCCGCTGCTCAGGAGGCGTACCGAGTACCGTAGTAGCCTAAGGGCGCAATGGCTCCGGGGGCACCAGACTGCCGTTGATGAGCGCATCCACGTCGCTCGCTCTGATGAAAACGCGCCGTCCAATCTTCGCGTACTGAATTTTGCGGTTAAGAATCCAGGCCCTGATCGTCGTGGGCTTGAGCCTCAGACGACTTGCCGCTTCTTTCACGTCTAACAACTGTTGCTCCATGTTCTCTCCTTCTGTCGCGCCTTCTGATGATCCGGATTTGTCTGCGGACAAGAAAAACAGTACCCGAATTCTCCGCACCCGTGTATCAGAACCTTCTCCGAACCGAAAATGTCCTATTTGGGTTATGACACAGAATGTCACACCGATCTGCTACTATTTGGGTTATTACATGACGCGACGAAAGAAAAGCCGTGCCCAGCTACGTAATGAGACGGAATTCCGGATTTGGAATGCGCTGGTGGACTACGCCAACACGGGTGCGGGCTTCCGTCGCCTGGTGATTGAAGGGCTGGAATGGATAAACGGCGTAGACGAGGACCTCCAGTCGTGCGCAGACATACAGGGCGGCGCAACCCTGGAATCACTTGCCGTTCGGTATAGAGAGAAAATCCGCACCGTGCTCACATGGCTCTCCAATCCACGGAATGACGTGATCGGAAATCGCGCGTGCGAGATTCTGGAGCAGGGGAACGCGATAGCGTTCGAGTGGAATCCGGAAAACCCTGATCCGAAAGAGCCGGATTCGTCGCTGATCCTTGAGTGGCCCAGTTCAATCGGTTCCGTTCTTGCCCCGCTCTGCAAGTTCGTAAAGGATCAGATTGACCGGCACGATCTAAAGGGCGAACCGTTGCGCGATGTGATTCCGGTCGGGATGTGTGCTCGCCCGGACTGCGGCCAGTTTCGCGTCATTAAGCTGTACCGGCGCGGTCGCATCTTCTGCTCGAATCGCTGCAAAGTCACGTTCCATCAGGCGAACAGGACGAACAAGGAAAAGGCTGAATACATGCGGCAGTACCGGGCTGGACTGGACCGCAATAAACCGACCAAGAAGCGAGTTGGGCGAAGACGCAGTAAGACTGGAGGCAAGTAATGGGTATTTTCAAACGGGGCGGGGTGTACTGGTACAAGTTCATGTTCGACGGAGCGTCCATCCGCGAGAGCACGAAGCAGTCGAACGATAAAGTTGCGCGCAAAATGGAGGCTGCGCATCGCACGCGGCTGGCGGAACAGAAGCAGGCGCAAGACGCTGCACGGGAGCGACTCGCGTGCGCTGAAGTTCTGACCTGTCATGAGTGCGAGGAGCTATTCAACGCTGAGAAGGCCATTCGGAAAGACGACAACGTGTTCTGCACCGCGAAGTGCGCGGCTGCTTGGGGTAAGGCCCGGTCCATGCCGACGCTGAAGGGTTTTCTTGAGGATCGTTTCATTCCTGACGCGGAGACCCGGCACAAAGCGAAGCCTGCCACAGTGCGGTTACACCCAAAGTTCGGAGATGCTGAAGCGGTCGAAGCTGGCCGATCTGCGACTGGACGAACTCACCGATGAACACGCACAACTCTACGCAGCGGAGTACCGAAAGCTCACACCATCGGGGATCAATCGCGGTCTGCGAACCCTGAGGCGGGCCCTGAACCTTGCCTACAAGTGGGGCGTGATTGAAAAGCCTGTGAAGGTGGAACTCGCGAAGGGCGAAAACCAGAGGGACCGCGTGCTGACCCACGTAGAACTGAAAGCGTATCTGGACGCCTGCGAACAGCCGTGGAAGGATGCGGCGACGATCATCGTTGAGGAGGGCATGAGGCCGGGTGAAGTGTTCGCCCTCCAGTGGCCGCACGTAATCCTGTCTGATGACGGAAGCGAAACGGGGATGATCCAGATCGTTGAGGGGAAGTCGAAGGCAGCCCGCCGAATCCTGCCCATGACGCCAGTGGTGCATAGGCTCCTGAAGGCGCGCCTTGCGAAGGGAAAGCAGCCCACGGCGGGTTACATCTTTCCAGGAGCGTCCAGCAGCGGCAGACTCACTTCAGACGGCCTCGCACGGCAACAGCATGTGCAGGCCCTGAAGGATTCAACAGTCGCGCCATTCCCGCCCTACAGCCTTCGGCACACGGCCCTGACGCGATTGGGAGAAGCAGCGGGAGGAGACGTGTTCGCACTCGCCCGGATCGCTGGCCATTCGTCTATCACGATCACCCAGCGCTACGTCCACCCGCAAGCGGAGACGATTGACCGCGTCTTCGCGAAGGCGCGGCAACTCCAGGATCAGAGGAGCAAGGCCCGCAAGAAACCTTCCCAGAGGGTGGGCACAAAATTGGGCACAGTCGAAAATCATGGAAAACTGCGACTCACCGCTCGTACGAAGTAAATCATTAACAGCAAACGCTTTATCTTGGTGGGCCCGGAGGGATTTGAACCCCCAACCAAGGGATTATGAGTCCCCTGCTCTAACCGTTGAGCTACAGGCCCTGGCATAGGACCGCCCGGTCCTTCCTGAGCCTATCACCCTTCCTCCACCAGCACGCCCCTCCGCGCTTGCCTCACTCGGCCGCGAAGCAGCACGCAGAGCCGCTGCGCGAAGCGCGCGCCGCCTGGACGGCCAGTCCTACTCCGTCCGCAGCGCTTCCACCGGATTCACCGAAGCCGCCGCCCACGCCGGACGCAGCGTCGCCATCACCACCGGCACCAGCAACGCCACAATCGATGCGAGAAATACCAGCGGATCGCTGGCCTTCACTCCGTACAGCTGGCTCTTCAATAACTGCGCCAGTCCCACCGCGACGCATGTCCCGGCCAGCAGCCCAACAGCCGCCGGAACCACCGCCCGCTTCACAAACAGCAGAGCAATTTCGCGCCGTGTCGCCCCCAGCGCCATCCGTACCCCAATCTCCTGCGTCCGCTGCGCTACAAAAAATGCCACCACACCGTAAATCCCCACGCACGCCAGCAGCAGCGCGATTCCCGCAAACGATGCCACCACCGCCACATTGAGCCGCGGTTGCGCCACAGCCTTGTCCAGCAGCTGATCCATCGTTGCTACGTTGCCGATCGCCTGCCGCGGATCCACCGCGTGCACCAGTTCCCGCACCGCCCGCACCAAGGACTCCGGATCGCCCTGCGACCGCACTACGAAGAAGCGCTGATGCGCAGATTCGCCCGGCTGGTCCGCCGGCCAGTACACCTCCGGCCCCGGCGTACTCGCAATCGATCCCGCGGTCCCGCGCAGATTCGCAATGACTCCCACAATCTCGTGCGGCGCTCCATCCACCAGCAAATGCCGTCCCAGCGGATTCGCCCCCGCCAAATAGTGCCGCACCAATTCCTGATTCACCAATACAGGAGCATTCGTTGTCAGCGAGTCGTGATCCGTGAACGCTCTCCCTGCCACCAGCGGCACTCCCAGCGCATCCAGGATGTTTCCACCAATGGTTCGATCCTCCGCATTGATCGGCGGCTGATTCGCGATGCGTGGCAGCCAGTCAGCGTCGAAATTGCTGCGCCGGTGCCAGTCCACCGTCGGCAGCGCGTTCATCTGTCCTGCCGCCGTCACCCCTGGCTGAGCCTCCAGCCGCCTCTGCACATCGGCAAAAAAATTCCGGACTTCCGGCACTTTCGTGTCCCACGGCAACACCACCGAAAACGTCAGCAAATGATCCGGCGCAAATCCCAGCGGGTTCTTCACCAGATGCCACAGCGATTCCGCCAGCAACGACGCCCCTGCCAGCAGGATCAGCGAAAGGCCGACCTGCACCGACACCAGGGCACTCCGCAGCTTGTGCCCCGACCCGCCCAGCCGTGCCTCCCCCTGCTTCATCGCGATGTTCAGTTGCACGCGACGATTCTCCATCGCCGGCACAATCCCGAACGCAATCCCCGTCCCCACCGCCACCAGCGCTGCTACCGCCACCACCGGCCAGCTCATCTCCACGGTTCCCGGAATCCCCAGCTTGCCCGGCAGCTTCGCCGCCACTCCTTTGACCAGCGCAAATGCCGCCGCCACTCCCACGGCGCCGCCCGCCACTCCCAGCACCGCGCTCTCCGTCAGAAACTGTATCGTCATCCGGCCCGCCGAAGCGCCCAGCGCGCGCCGCAGCGCCACCTCCCGCTGCCGCGCCGTCGCCCGCGACAACAACAGGTTCGCCACATTGATGCACGCGATCAGCAGCAGCAGAGCCGAGGCAATCAACAACACCAGCAGCGCCGGCCGCATCGGACCATATCGATTCTCGCGCAGCGTCCTGCTCGTGATCCCCCACACTCCATCGCTGTCCGGATGCTCCCGCCGCAGCTGTTCGCCGATGCGCTCCAGATCTGCCTGCGCCATCCCCAGCGTCACCCCCGGCCGCAGCCTTCCAAAGACGTTGATGAACCGCGTTCCCTCCCCGCGATACTTCGTCCAGTCCGCCGCATCGAGCTGCGCCGTACGCCACAGATCGATCCCGCTCGGCGCGTCGAATCCCCGCGGCATCACCCCAAGAATCGTTCCGGCAGTTTCATCGAGCGTCACTTGCCGTCCGACCACCCCTGGATCGCCACCGAAAATCCGCTGCCACCCCGTGTAGCTCAGCACCATGGCGGGCGGCATATTGGGGCGATCGTCATTCGATCCGTACGTCCGCCCCAGGATCGGCCGCACCCCCATCACATCCCAGAAACCTGCATTCGTCCGTGCCGCCTGCACCGCCACCGGCAGCTTCGTTCCCTCCATCAATGTCCCCTGATCGAAAAAGAAAAACGCCAGGCTCTCGAACGACTGGCTCCGCGCGCGCACATCGAAGAACCGCGGCACGCCCATCAGTCCGCCCGACGACGCCCCCTGCAGCCGCACATCATGGATCGCGACAATCCGGTCGGCCTGCGGATACGGCAGCGCCCGCACCAGCGTCGAGTACACCAGCGTGAAGATCGCCGTCGTCGCCCCGATCCCCAGCGCCAGCGTCACCACCACCACCGTCGCAAATCCCGGGTTCTTCCTCATCTGCCGCAGCGCGTACCCCCCATCGCGCCGCAGATTCTCCACCCACAAAACACCTTCGCGCTCTCGCACCGTCTCCCGCACCTGCGTCACTCCGCCAAAATCTCTCAAAGCTTTCCTCCAGGCCTCGTCAGCGCCCATCCCGCGCTGCCGGTACTCCTCCGCCGCCATCTCCAGATGCGACCGCAGCTCCTCCTCTAACTCCCCATCCAGCTTCCGCCGCCGGAACATCGCCGCCCACCGGCTCCAGAACGTCTTCATCTCGCTCATGGCTTTCCTTCCCTAAACCTGCTGAGCGTCACTCTGTGCTCTGTGTCGGATCACTGTTCTCGCAGCGCCCGCCCAGGATCCACCCCCGCCGCCCGTCGCGCCGGAACCCAGCTCGCCCCCAGCGCCACAGCAACCAGCAACACCGCCGCGCCCGACAACGTCATCGGATCCCACGCCTTCAGCCCAAACAGCAGACTCGCGATCAGCCGTCCCACAGCAAGAGCCGCACCCAGTCCCACCACCACGCCCACCCCCGTCATCCACAGTGCCTCGCGCAGCACCATCCCCAGCACCTGCTCCGCCCGTGCCCCCAGCGCCATCCGGATCCCAATCTCATTCGTCCGGCGCGACACCGCATACGCCATCAATCCATAGATCCCGATGCACGCCAGCAGCAGCGCCACAATCCCGAATCCTGCTGTCAGCTCCGCGAACACATGTTCGTTCCGCAGCAGCTCATCGATCTGCTCCTCCTGCGTCCGCACATCGGTCAAAGGCAAATTTCGATCCACCGACTGCACCGCCCGTCGCAGCGATGGAGCAATCGCCGCCCGCGCGGTCCGCGTCTTCACCGCGAACGTCATCCCCCAATTGATCGCCGGCGCCTGCCGATAATCGACAAAGAAAATGGGCGGTGGATCCTCGCGCAAACTCCCATACCGCGTGTCCGCGCACACTCCCACAATCTGATACATCAGCTTGTTGTCCTTTTCATCGGACGTCGTGAAGCTCTTCCCCACCGGATTCTCCCCCGGGAAAAACTGCTTCGCCAGCGCCTGATTCACCACCGCCACCTTCGGCGACATCTCCGTATCCGTCTCCGCAAACCCGCGCCCCGCCACAATCGGAATTCGGAACGTCGCAAAATACGCATCGCCCACCGTGCTGTTGTCAGCAATGTCGTCGTGCCCCTGCTTCCGCCCCACCGGCAGGAAATCGTCGTTTTCATAACTGCGCGAGAGCGGAGCAACACTCGTCGGCGACACCGACTCCACCCCCGGCACCGCACGGAGCCGATCCACAATCTCCCGGAACAGCGCCGCCTCCTTCGCTCCCGGATACTCCGTCTGCGGTGGCCGCAATTCAAACAGCACAATGTTCCGCGGATCGAATCCCGGATCGACCCGGCTCAGATTAATCATCGTCCGCAGAAACACTCCCGCCACCACCACCAGCAACATCGACAGCGCCACCTGGAACGCTACAATCGCCCGCCCCGCAAACCCTTTCCGCCGACGCGTCGTCGTCTGCGCCGCATCTTTCAGTGTGCTTGTTACCTGCGTCCGCGTGGCCTCCAGTGCCGGTCCCACCCCAAACAAAATTCCCGTCACCACCGACAGCGCCGCGTTAAATCCAAACACCCCCCACGAGAATGACCCCTGCATCGTCATCGGATCCCCGGGACCTGAGAACATGGCAAGAAGCGCGTTCCTTCCGAAGTACCCCACCACCAGTCCCACCAACCCGCCCAGCACCGACAGCAACAAGCTCTCCGTCAGCATCTGCCGCAAAATCCGCGCCCGCCCCGCGCCCAGCGCCAGCCGCACCCCCATCTCCCGCTGCCGTGCCGAGGACCGCGCCAGCAGCAGGTTCGCCATATTCGCACACGCCAGCAACACCACCAGCCCCACCAGCGACATCAGCACCATCAACGGCTGCGCCAACTCCCGGCTCGCCTCGTTCATTCCCCGGCTTCCATCCGCCAGCACCAAATCCGGCATCGACTGCTCCGGCTTCACCGTCATCGTCGCCCGCACTGCGCTCTTCAGCGCCACATCCAGCGCCGCCCGCGCCTTCTCCTCATCCACATCCGGCTTGGCCCGCGCCATCATCTGCATCCACCAAACCTTGTCGCTCGTCAGCAGCGAATCCACTGAGCTGTACGGATACACCAGCGGCTGCAGGCTGAACGGCATAAAAATCTCCGGCGAACTCTGCGTTCCCTTCGCCCCGGTGAATCCCCGCGGATTTACACCAACGACAGTTACATTCACAAGATTGACGAGTATCGTCTTCCCAATCACCGCCGACGACCGGTTAAACCGTCGCGTCCAGTACCCATCGCTGATCACAGCAACAGGCGACCCGCCCACCTTCTCATCATCGGCCGGCAGAATCGCGCGCCCCAGCTGCGGCCGCACTTCCATCTGCTCGTAAAAATTCCCCGAGACCAGATCCCCCTGCACCACCTCCGCCTCTCCATCGACCGTCACATTCATCCGTCCCAGATTCTTGAACGCAAACAAATCCGCGAGCGCATGATTCTGCTTCCGCATCTGCTGATACACCGGATACGAAAACGAAGTGCTCGTCACGCCGTCCGCCGTCTTCTCCCAGTCCCCCCACGAGCTGTGCACCACGCTCTGCCGCCCCGACCGGCACGCCAACAACCGCAGCTCTCCTGCATGCGGCACATGCAGCCGATCCAGCAGCGCCTGCTTTGCGATGGAAAAGATTGCTGTGTTTGCTCCAATCCCCAGCGCCAGCGATCCAATCGCGATCGCCGCAAATCCCGGGCTCTTCCTGAGCATCCGCACCGCATATCCCAAATCGCGCCGCAGATTCTCGATCGCAAGCCATCCCTCCCGCATCCGCACCGTCTCCCGCACCTGCGTCACCCCGCCAAAATCCCGCAAAGCCTGCCTCCATGCATCATCGGCGCCCATCCCACGCCGCCGATTCTCCTCCGCCGCCATCTCCAGATGCGCCCGCAACTCCTCGTCCAGCTCCCCATCGAGCTTCCGCCGCCGAAACATCGCCGCGACGCGGCTCGCCATGCTCCTAACCCAGTTCATCCGCTCCCCTCAATCCCCACTCCTGGCATGGACTGTCGGCTACCCGCTACTGGCTACTCGCTACTCCGCTGTCCTCAAAAACCGCGCCATCGTCGCCGCCACCCGTTCCCAGCTTTCCGTCTCCGTCTCGATCTGCGCCTTGCCCGTCTTTGTCAGCGAGTAGTACCGCGCCCGCCGCCCGTTCTCGCTCGTCCCCCACTCCGCCCTGATCCATCCCCTCTGCCGCAACCGCAGCAGCGCCGGATAAATCGTCCCCTGGTTCAGCCGCAGCGCCTGCTCGCTGATTTGCTCGATCCGCCGCGCAATCCCGTATCCATGCTGTGGCCCCATCGACTCCAGCGTCTTCAGCACCATCAGATCCAGGGTCCCCTGTAATACGTCCGACTTCTCCTCGCCCACAAATCCTCCTGTTGGATCTCTACAGATACTCCACCCTCCATTAGAATGTCAACAGGTAGCCAGATTTTTATCGGGAAGCGTCAACTCGCAGCGCGCAGAATCCGTCTGTCTTCAGGCGATTACAAGCGCGTCGTTGCAGCCACGTAACGGCGCGTCTTGACGTTTGCAGGTGGAGACATCGGGCGCTCCTCCTTTATGGAAAACTTATCTTCATTTCCTGTAGTCTGAAGGTTGCCCAGCGTGGGTCGTCGGGAGGTGTAGTCCCTTTGGCAGAGGTTCGCATTCAGGAAGGCGAGCCGCTTGAAAATGCATTGCGCCGGTTTAAGCGCAAGGTCCAGCAGGAAGACATCATTAAAGAAGTCAAACGTCATTCCTTCTACCTCAAACCCGGTGAAAAACGCCGTGTGAAAGAGGCGCTGGCACGGAAGCGGAATCGCAAAAAAGCACGTAAAGAGCAGGATTAACCAACCCAACCCGGTCTGTTCAGGTCCCCAGACTCCGACAGATCTGAGCCTTCGCCGGAAGCAATACCGGCGGGGTGGAGGACCAATCTCACGAGCGCCCCGCTCGCGCCGATGAGTTGGCAGACCGGCTTTCACCTCTTCTCATTCCGTTCTTTCGGAACGGAATTTCCGGCGCTTCGCCGGTGTTGTTCTTCGCCGCCGATCATCGGCGGCGCGGCAGCTTCGAAGAGTGGGCCTGTCCAGGGATTTCGATCCTGCCCCGGCCCGCAGCACTCTCCCCGCTGCCATTGGGCCCCTTATCCAATTCGAACGTACCGCGCAGCAATGTAGCGCGTCGCAGCAAGCCGGCATCGGCATGAATGCTGCCGGGCGATCCGAGCGCGCCGTCAGTCTGGCGCTGTTAGAACGGGTGCTTCGGGCAAAGGCGAGGGAAGCGGGATGGATTTCGTCGACAAGGTTCTCAAATGTGCTGACTGCGGAAGCGATTTCGTTTTCACAGCCGGCGAGCAGCTGTTCTTCTTCGATAAGCAGTTCAAGAACGATCCGAAACGTTGCAAGCAATGCAAGGCCAAGCGCGCTTCCGGCTCCTCCTCGGCTCGCCCGGAAACACGTACTGTCTGCTCAGAGTGTGGAACGGAAACCACCGTTCCCTTCAAGCCCACCCAGGGGCGTCCCGTTCTCTGCCGCAGTTGTTTCCAGCAGAAACGGACCACCATGAGCCAGGCCAGCTAGCTCCTCGCACCGCCAGGGTTCGCCTCCGCATCGTTCAGAATTGTGCACCCGGGAATCGTGTGCCGCGCCCGCGCGTCGGCCCAACCCAGGCGCAACCCAAACACGACACAACTTCTTAGCCCTGGACCGCGCCCCCGAGCGCTGAACGCTGGCCTTACCGCGCGTCTGCCAGCTTCCGCGGCTTCTTCGCCGCCGCCACAGCTACCACCGGCTCCACCTTCTTCCCCGGCTCGGTTCGCTTCTTGTCCTCGTGCGCCACCAGCATCGCCTCGATCTGCCGCAGCAGATCCTGCGTGTTCATCGGCTTCACCAGAACCTTATCCGTGTCCGACGTCGTCACCCACTCCGCATCCTTCGGCGGATACGCGGTCAGCATCGCCACCGCCGGCCGGTTCGCTGCCTTCTTCGCCGCCGCCGCTACTTCCTCGCCCGCTGTCTCGCTCTCCATCCGCAGATCGGTAATCACCATGTGGTATTCGGTCGACTTCAGCTTCTGCTTCGCCTCGCGCGCCGAGGCTGCCGTCTGCACCTCGAAACCACTGATCTCGAGCACCGCTTTTAAAGTCAGCAATATCGCAACGTCGTCATCGACTAAAAGAATGCGTCTTTTCATAAGAACTCCTGGGGTCCCATCGCTGGATCGTACACGAAAAGCAATCAAAGTCGCTTCAGAACGAAACCAGCTTCTGACCGGCTTCCTGTCTCTGGTTGATACACTGAGCAACGTGGCAGAATATCACGTCGAAAACTTCGGCTGCCGCGCCAGTCGTGCCGATGGCGAGGCCATCGCCGCCAACCTGCGCCACAACGGACTCCTCCCCGCCGATCAGCCTGGATCAGCCAATGTTGTCATTGTAAATACCTGCAGCGTCACCGCCGAAGCCGACCGCCAGGCCCGCGCATACCTCCGCCGCGTTCACCGCCAGAACCCGAACGCGCGCGTCATCGTCACCGGCTGTTATGCCCAGCGTGCCCCCAGGAACTCGCCGCTCTTCCCGAAGTCGACGCCGTCATCGGCAACAGCCACAAGTCCATGGTCTCGCGCCTTGCTCTGCAATTTGCCTCCGCGCCATCTCCCGCTGCATACGAGAACTTCGTCCCCATCCGTTCCCTCGCACCGAAGGTGCTCCACGACGACGCCTTCGCCCACTCCGAGCTCGCCGCCCTCCCCTTCGCGCCCGACTCCGCGCAAACCCGCCCCAACCTGAAAGTGCAGGACGGCTGCGGCAATCGTTGCTCCTTCTGCATCATCCCCACGACGCGTGGCCACTCGCGCTCCGTCCCCGTCGCCACCTGCCTCGACAACGTGCGCCGCTTCGTCGACAGCAATGGCAAGGAGCTCGTCCTCTCCGGCATCAATCTCGGCCGCTGGGGCCGCGACCTCCAGCCCACAAAGCGCTTCGAAGATTTAGTAGCCGCCATCCTCACCGAGACCCGTCTCCCCCGCCTCCGTCTCAGCTCCATCGAACCCATGGACTGGTCCCCCGACCTTCTCGGCCTCTACCGCCAATTTGCAACAG
>Ga0210398_10000328_pt1 | contig 56340 bp, 58 predicted proteins | sample IncBWC4OmetaG_FD_161047 | JGI IMG/M metagenome (GOLD analysis project Ga0210398, IMG submission 161047) | Forest soil microbial communities from Barre Woods Harvard Forest LTER site, Petersham, Massachusetts, United States - Inc-BW-C-4-O | ecosystem: Environmental > Terrestrial > Soil >...
GTATTATTTTTGCTGGCACCGGCGCGGTTGCTGTACTGCTAACGGCTCGACGCCTGTTTCGTGATTATCATGTGCAGACGCTCGTCTTATTTTTGCTCGCAGCAGCATTATATACAGCAGCGCTATTTCTTGATGAATACCAATCCTATGTAGCGACCGCCCAGCCGGTAGCCATTAATGGCAGGTATCTGCTGCCGGTCCTGCCGCTCATATTAGTACTACTGGCCTTAGGGTATGGTGAGCTCTTGAAACGTTGGCTGAGTGCTCGGCTTCTGCTTGCGAGTGTCGCTATTGTCAGCCTGCTGTGGGGCGGCGGTGCGTTGACGTATATCTTGCGCAGTAATAAGGACTGGTATTGGCCGAACCAGCAGGTATATGATGTGAACCATGCCGTACAAGACGTTATTGGACCACGCACGCCGGGCTATGATTCACCGACACAATTCTCGCTTTAGTTTTTTGTAGTACTGTGGGTGTGTGCAAAGCGATGACGCTTGGTTTGCTCCAGGTCATCCTCGCTCAATTTTCGGTTAATCCGTATAAGGTCGGCAATAATATTGAGTACCAGACACAAAAAAGCCGCAATCATGAGCAGCGAGCCGATAAGCAGTGATTGAATGTGGCCGCGGCTGGTGCCGTCGTGTATGCTGTAATAGAAAAATCGGGCGAATGGTATGCAGCCCCCTAGAAACAAGAGACAACCGAGCCAGCCAAAGATAATATACGGCTTGTACATAATGTAGGCGCGGACAATGGTTATAGCAGTCTTGCGTACATGTTCGCTGGTAGATTTAAACAGCCGTGACTCACGTAACTTTGGATTGGTCTCAATCGGTATGCTCGTTATGTGGAGGCCTTTCTGGCTGGCTTGAATAATCGTTTCTGTGCAGTAGCTAAAACGCGTGATCGTATTCAAGCGAAATAATGACTCGCGACTATAGGCGCGAAAGCCGCTTACTGCGTCCGGCAGTTTGGTACCGGCAGCTGTGTTGACAACCATACTGCCGACTCGTTGCAGTAATTTTTTGGTCGGGCTGAAATGCTTGATGAGTTGCGTTTGCCGGTCAGCGATAACAATATCTGCCTGTCCGTCCAGAATGGGCTGTACCAGCTCTGGAATCTTGGCTTGTGGGTATTGGTTATCACCATCAGTATTAACAAGAATATCGGCGCCAAGTTCCAAGGCTTTCATTACGCCATCGTGAAAAGAGCGACCCAATCCTTGATTGCGGACATGATGGACAAAATGCGTAACGCCGAGTTCTCGGGCCACTTTGACGGTATCGTCAGTCGAACCATCATCAATTACCAGGATAAGAATTTCATCAATACCGGGAATTCTTTTGGGTATGCTTTTCAAGACCAAGGGCAAGGTCTCTGCTTCGTTGAGGCACGGTATTTGGACAACTAACTTCATACGTCTTTTCTCAGGCAAGTATACCGTGGCCCCAGATTAAAAGCCAGCGCCCTTGATGCTACTGGTCGCTACTACTGCTAGAGTCGCCGCCACCACCGCCACCGCCAAAACTTGGATTAACCAGGATGCTCGTAGCTGTGGTGCTTCCTGAGCTTGCGACTCGTATGATGACCGTATCGCCGGTCTGTATATCACTGGTCGTGACCGTCTGACCGTTATCGGTAATCGTGGTACTGCCAGTGATGCTGTAGGTCGTACTTGTGCCCGAACGAGGGTTTTGGAGGGTGATGCTTGAGGTGCTGACAGCGGTTACTTGGCCGAACCCGCCACCATTACGGAACCCGCCTCCCCTGCTACCGAACCCGCCACCACCGCCGCCAAAACTGGTGGTCGCTGCAGTTTTTGGCGCATGGTTTTTCCCATAGCTGTCACCGCTATAGAAGCTTATGACGCAGAGGATAATAACGACGATGACCACAGCAATACTTTTAACAGGCACGGCAACTTGGTGTCCTTGAGGGTGGGTGCTACGGCTCATAGCTTGATGCTCTTCTCCGCTTATATACTTCTTGTCTGCCATCTTACTTCTTTCCCTCCAATTTACCGTCTTTCAATTTAAATGTTTTGTCGGTTTTGCCGGCAATCTCAAGATCGTGTGTCACGACAATAATAGTTGTCTGCTCGCTTTTTGCCAGTTCATGCAAGAGGCCAAAAATCATCGCGCCAGTCTCGCTATCGAGATTACCAGTCGGTTCGTCCGCTAAAATGAGTTTTGGCTTGTTGGCGAGGGCGCGAGCTATAGCTACACGTTGCTGTTGACCGCCGCTGAGTCTTCCGGGCTTGCGAGCCATTTCGTTTTCGGTGAGTCCGACTTGCAGCAGTAATTTTTTAGCCCGCTCTTTACGCTCGCCTTTGGGTATACCAGCAAATTCCATTGGTAACATAACATTTTCAGTAGCACTGAGGTTGGGTACTAAATTGTAACCCTGAAATATAAAGCCGATCTTCTGGCACCGATAGCCAATTAAGGTGTGGTCGCTTAGCTCGGTAATGTCCTTGTCATCGATTTTAATACTGCCGCTCGTTGGTTTATCGAGGGCGCCGAGCAGACTGAGCAAGGTACTTTTCCCGCTACCGCTCCGGCCCACGACGCTGGCAAATTGACCGTCGGGAACGCTGAAGGATACGTCGTTGACGGCGGCAACTTGAATATCACCGCTTTGGAAAATACGCTTTACGTTTTTGACTTCTAACATTGGGGATTCCTTTCCGTTGCTTTAGGTATTGTCTGCATAGGTCTCTACTCGACTCTCATGACTTCAGCCGGTCGGATTTTCGCTATAAACAATGAGGCGAGTCCGCTGCCCACAATGGCTATGATCAGCGCTGCCGCCAGGCCGTATAACAGGATATCCCAGCCGATTGCGGCGTGAATGCTGGAAACGTCATTGTGGATGAAGCCAAAACTGCCTCTGGCTCTTAGATGACTGCCTCCCCCACCCCCACCAAATGGGGTGCCAGCACTGACGGTAGTACTTGTGGTGCTGTTGTTAACGAGTAAGCGGGTAATCGGGTTGCCGGCAACTATACCCAGGCCGATACCGATGACCGCTGCCATAAGGGTGAAGGTGATGGACTCTACCATAAACTGCCCCATGACTTTCAGATTACTGCCGCCGATAGCTTTAATGACGCCAATCTCGCGGCGTCGCTCGCGGACAATCATGATCATGGTCAGCAGGATAATGATAGCGCCTGCTATGACGGCACCGACGAGACTGTAGAGTGAAATGCTCTGAATATTTTGTAAGGGAGCTATAGTATTTTGAGACTCAGTGGCAGCATTGGTAACATCGGCGCTACTGCCTAAGGCTTTACTCGCAGCACTCGTTACCTCGTTAACGTTTGTTATAGAGTCTACCGTGAGCGTAATACTGGTGAGGTCGCCTGGCTGGCTGCTCAGTGTTTGAACCGTGGTGAGCGGCATAATAACCTGGTTGTTACTGAAGGTGTTGCCGGCATCAAAAATGCCGACCACAGTGACAGTCGTATTATAGGCAGTGAAGGTAGAACCGACTTTCAGATTATTTTTGCTGGCAAGCGATGTGCCTACGATTGCTACATTCGCTGAGCTATTGCTCGCGAAAACTTTGCCCGACTTTAGTGTAAAGGTACCACCGCCCTCAGTAGTGCTTGCCGATAGATTAGTCGGAGCATTCGTACCAGTTACGGTTACCGGCGGCGTAAAGCTAAACGTTCCGCCACCTCCCGGACCACCGAAGCCTGCACCGCCGCCTGATTGGGCGTGGAAGGTTACACCGCTATTTTGACTGAACCGCTGACCAAGTTCACCGGCGCTCACCGCTGACTGAAGGTTAGAATCACTCGTGGTTAATCGGTCGGATAACGTAGCAACCGTCGATACGACATGCGGCAATGACTCTACGGACTTTAAGTTGGCAGCGGTGAGCGGATTGCCGCCGCCTTGAAAGCCACGAACACCGGCTGGCGAGACGCTGACCGTATTGCCTACGGATGCTTTAATTGATTGGATTTTATCACCAACCGCCTGATGAGCGACCAGCATGGTGAGACTTAAGCCGATGCTGAGTCCTAGGATGATAACGATGGAAAAGGTACGGATAATATTACGGAAAGCGTTGCGGATGCCGCGACTGATGACATTCATTTTTGTACATACCTCTCTATGGGTGAGTTCTTATAATAGCACTGTAGCTGAGTGTGATTACACAGGTACAAGCTGAGGAATACCTTAACGCTTGGAATTATTAGGTGTGCTCTTTATAATAGGGGGTGTTCAAGTTGCCGACAGTTTACATTTGTCGTCATATAAAACAAAAAATAGCAAAAAGCTCGTGCATATTTAACAAAAACCTTTATAATTGGTTGCACTTTCAATGACACCCAAATCACCCCGTTCCAAGTCGACGCCGCCCTCTCGTGCTCATAAAGTTCGACCAGGCCAAGACATCATTAACCCCAAGCAGGCAACCCAGTTTCCGGGTATTGGTATGACATTGCCGGGCTATGGCAGCAGCGCTCGTCCGCGTAAAGGACTCTCTCAGGCCCAGCCCCCCAAAGTGGGCCGGCTGCGTCGCTTTTTTAAAAAAATTACCCTGAAGCGAACGGTTATTACGTTAGTACTGGCGGTGCTGATCGTCGGCGGTTGGCTGAGCGGTAAGGTGGCCTATGACCTACACAAATTATTTGGCGGCAATCTGTTTAGTATTTTTAGCACTACCAAATTGAAGGGCGAAGACAGCGGCCGAGTTAATATTCTGCTGGCTGGAAATTCTGCTGATGACCCTGGACACAACGGTGCCAACTTAACGGACTCCATCATGCTTGTCAGTATTGATACCAAAAATAATACGGCGTTCCTGCTGAGCATACCCCGCGACCTTTGGGTGCAAACCGACAATAACGGTTGGCAGAAAATTAACGACGCCTATGTTGACGGTCAGACCAACGGTTTCAGTGCACCGGGTTACCCGAAGGGTGGTATGGGCGAGCTGGAACAAATTGTCAGCCAAAAGTTTGGTATACCAATCGATTATTACGCCTTAATTAACTACGCGGCTATTAAGGATGCGGTTGATGCTGTCGGCGGTATTACTGTGGACATCCAAAGTCCGGATCCGAGAGGCATATATGATCCGGATATCGATTATGCGACGCATACTGTCCTAGCTGATTACAGCAATGGCGAGCATACGCTGAATGGCGAACAAGCACTTGATTTAGCCAGAGCGCGTGGTGAGGCCTACGGCTCTTACGGCTTCGAGGCAAGCGACTTTGCCCGGACTCAGTACCAGCGTGAAATGCTCGTAGCCCTGAAGGAAAAAGCCGATTCGATCAGTGTGCTGGCTAACCCGGCTAAGCTCAGTAGTCTGGCCGATGCTATCGGGAATAACGTGACGACCGATTTTAGTCTGAGCCAGGTGCATCGTCTCTACGACCTTACCAAGCCAATTAAAGGCAGCGCCATCCAATCATTGAGTCTGAATGATGCTAACGGCAAAGACCTATTGACTAATTATGATATCGATGGCCAAGACTCGCTTATACCGGCACTCGGTATCAACAACTATAGTGCCATTCAAGCTTTTGTAGCCCAGCAAATTTCAGGGAACGCGGTGGCGAAAGAAGACGCAAGCGTCGTGCTCTTAAATGGTACGGGTACCTATGGGCTAGCGAGTGATGTTAAAAGTGAGCTCGTGGGCCAGGACTTCAATGTTTCTCAGATTGGTAATGCCAATACGACCGATCAAGTCACTACCTCGATTATCGATAACAGTAATGGCAAGGATCCGGCTACCAAGGCAGCACTGGCTAAAATATTCGGCAATAACTTTACGACAGTAAATCCCTATAGCAGCGTCTACAGTGCCAACTTTATTGTTGTACTTGGCACCGATCAGAGTGGATCAAGCTCCGACCAGACAACCCAATAGGCCCGACAAGGATAGCTTCTGGGGGTAATGAATGGTATGCTCGTTACATATGGGCGATCAAGTGGCAGTCAACTATTTACATCTGTTCTTAGAACGGCATCCGGTCCGTACGTTCAGGAAAGGTGAGGTTATCATTTTTCAGGGTGAGGTTCCCCGCACTGCCTTTGTTATTAAATCGGGAACGGTCAAGGTCTATAACTTGAGTGTTGGTGGCGACGAGAAGCCCGTGGCCTTCTACACCACCGATAATACCTTTCCGGCTTCATGGGTATATGGTAAGGCGGCGAATGCACTCTATTATTACGAGGCGTTTACGCCAGAAGTTGCAGTCTATGCCATTGAACGCGAAGAATTCGTCACCTTCATAAAAAAACGCCCGGAACTGCTCTTTCAGGAACTGGAACACGTCTTGAGTGATCAAATTGGCGGTACATTGCGCCTCAATGCCCTGCAGCATTCCAGAGCCAGCGATAAGCTCATCTACAGCCTTCACTACCTTGCCCTAACCTACGGGAAGGCGCTGCCGGATAATAAGATTGAAATACTACTAGATCTTACACATCAAGACTTCGCAAATCTGACGGGTTTGACTCGTGAGACGGCGGCTACCGAGCTGAACAAACTCAAGAAACAGGGAGTCATTTATTACAGTAAGCACAGCCCCTACCAATTGGACCGTAACCAGCTCACCAAACGGTTAAATGATCAGTTTATGGCCGACATTGAGACGGCTACGCTGGCGTCTTAGCCTTTTTCTTAGTACCGGCTAGGCTGTCACTCACAACGCGAGCAAGGTTGTGCGGTGCAGTCCAGGATTTGATAATACAGCGCTCGGCACCAAGCTTGTAAGCTTCAGCTACTTCCGGAGAGTTTTCCATATTAGTAAAGATCAAAATTTTGACGTCTGGTTGGCGCTTGGATTTCTCCCATTGCTGCAAGAATTCCAGGCCGCCCATGATCGGCATTAATAGGTCAAGCAGCACAAGCTCCGGTTCAAAATCTGTTATTTTGTTTAAAGCTTCTTGTCCATCAAATGCCGAGACGACTTCATGGCCTTCATGCCGGAGGATAATAGAATAGGCTTTGTTGAGGTCACGGTCATCTTCAACTACTAATATGCGTGCCATACTACTACCTCCAATTCTTTTTCATTACTATAGTTCTTTACTACTTACATATACTTATAACACAGCATAATGCGTCAGCACAGTTGCATTTCTCACAAAAATATAGCCTTCTCCTTGTCGCCAGGGGTTTTAGACTGATTAGCCCGGGGTAGCGTAAAGAAAAAACTGGTACCGACTGATTCTTCACTCGTAAACCAGACTTTGCCACCAAGTGCATCAATCAGCCCTTTGACGAGATATAGACCTAAACCAGTACCGCTTGTTTCGCGTTTAACAATATTTTGTCCCCTAAAAAATTTACTGAATATCTGGTCCTGGTCATAGGTTGGTATACCCCAGCCGCTATCACGGACCTCTACCCGGATGTCACTGCGTTGAGCTTGGACGATAATAGCTACTGTGCCACCGTCGGGAGTGTACTTTATAGCGTTACTGACTAGATTGGTCACTACTTCTTTGACTATAAGGGAGTCAGTTTTTATGCGATTGCGGGCGTTATCTGAGGCATCCAGTGTCACCGTGATATTCTTGGCTTGAGCCATCACAATAAGCTCGGGGAGTACGTCTTCTATGATGGTTACCATGTGTACCATCTTCAGTGTGATGGCAATAGTACCACTTTCAATACGGGTAATATTCAGGAGCGTACTAATGAGCTCATTCATACGATTTGAAGCACTAATGATAGTATTCAGAGATTTTTTCTGAGAGCTATTGAGCTTCCCCATATAGCCTTCAGCCAGCATGTGGGTATAGGTTTTGATGGCTGACAGTGGCGTACGTAATTGGTGTGAAGCAAGCGAGATAAATTCGCTCTTCATGCGATCGACCTCTTGTTCGAGGGTAATATCGCGAAAAAGCTCAATGGCACCGAGTGGTTTACCGTCTACAATAATCGGCGAAGTGTTAATTGCTACCGGGATTTTCTCTCCATCCTTACGCCGGTAATACATTTTCGCAGAAATTGGCTTACCGGTTAAGAAAGTTTTAGTAATCGGGCGGTCAATCAAATTGATCGGACTGTCATCAAATGATAAGGCAATAATCTTTTTCGGCAGCCACTCGTCGAGCAGTTCAGCTTCGCTATAACCAAGAATCTGTTGAGCTGCCGGATTAACCCGAGTAATCTTACCGAATTCGTCGGTGGTAATTGCTCCGTCACCCATACTGGTGAATAAGGCTTCGGCTTCAACATGCTCTTCGTGATGCCGAGCTCTTGCTCGCGGACGTTTCGTTAATGGATTTTCATGCAGTTTGGCCATGGCTACGGTTCCCTTTCAGGAATTATCTCTTTCGTTTTTCATAACTGAGGGCTAGCTTTTGGAGCTCAGCAATATATTCCTCGACGATGTTGCTGTCTTCAGTCAGCAAAGAAACGGCTACCCGGATCCAATCGGTGAGATTTAATAAGTCTGCTGGTGATAAATCTCCAGGCGCTTTATGGAGATGGTTGGTGACCTGACGGGCAATAAAACGATTAGCGGCTGGACCAAGATAGCTGTGCGTGATAAGGACGACTTGATCATAGACGCTGGCGTGTGCTGCTCGACTACTCATACTCACACTTCCTCTATTTTCTTAAGCCGGCTCGCACCGATAGCTAGCGTCAAGAATCCAATGCCACTTACCACCCGCACCGCTAAGGTCAAGAGCAACCTATAATTGAGGAGTAGCTCACCGTTACGCGGTACGACGCTGTTGATGTACTGTAAGGCGATAGAGCTCAGGATAACTGCTACGAGCCCGGTAACGAGGTAGAGCAAGGCCCGTCGGTAGAGCAGTCCGGGTGTATTAACGCTGAATACCATGATTTCATAGGCTGCCAGTAGTCCAATGCACCAGGCATACAGATACGGAATAATGACACTGACAATCATCAACCAGGCTGGCAAGAAGTAGGAATTATGGGTGCTGCCGAGGCTGGTCAGGTCAAGACTGCGAAAGACAAGAAAACAATAGAGTAAACCGCCGGCTAAAAACAACACCATCGTCAAACGGGCGGTCGGTATATCAAGGTTCAAGCGGGATTTGCCTAACATATCTCTGGCGGCCAGCCCGATAATCACAAAGGCGATAAGCGGTATGATAAGAGCGACATAATTCGTTATGATGATGGCGGACGGATGAAACCCTTGCCAACGATTGCCAATCCCGTTTAAGACAGAAGAAACGATGGAAGTAAGCGGCAGACTCCAGGCCAGCCAGATACAGCCGATACCGAGCTTGGCAAAGTGCGGACCTTCCGCAGTTTTGGCGATAGCCTGGCTATACTCCCGTAGTTTGGCATATCCCCAGAAGGCTGCAAACCAGACGGCAATAGTCGGCAAGGCTATAGCCGCTGTCGCAATACGATATTCAAGAGCCGATAAATTATAATGTTGCATAGTTGCGTGATTAACTGGCAAAACAAAAATAAGGCCGATATATAGCACGGCCATAACGCTACAGAATTGCATAGTCCGAAGGGTACTTCTTGCAGACTTGCTAGTGGGCATCATGTACAGTATCCACCTCGCTTTTAGATTTAGCGTAACTTTATTAAACCATAACTTGTGAGCTTTGAAGGTAAGATTTTCAACAGGGCCGGGCTATAATAAGGAAGTATGGCAAAACCCAAAACTAATATCTCCATTGATCGCCGTCAACTTATCATAGTGCTGCTGTTTGTCCTGGCGCTCTACGTGCTGCTCCCGCAGCTATCAACCTTCCGCGACAGCTGGCAGCTTTTGCGTCATCTGAATACTGGCTGGGTAGCCGGTGCGGTGGCATTGGTCCTGCTAACCTATCTCTTTGCAGCGCTGACCTATGTCTTGCTGGCCTTCCGCCGCTTGCGTTATCACGAAGTCGTGGGTATACAATTTGCGGCTACGGCGATAAATCGCTTGCTTCCAGCTGGTATTGGTGCACTCGGTGCTAACTACGCATACTTGCGTCATCGTCGGCATACTGCTACGGAGGCGGCAACTGTCGTAGCCGTAAACAACCTGCTTGGTATTATCGGACACGCCACTATTGTGCTGGTGACTTTAGCATTGGCCTCAAAGTATAGCCGGCATCTGGCAGCTGGTTCCGAACACAAGATCAAAATAGCCCTTGAAATTATTATCGGTATCGGTATTATCGGACTGGTTGTTGGCCTTGGCTTTAGACGGACTCGTTTTAGAAGGACACTGACTCGAGTCATAAGCCAGATCGGACAATATAAGCAGCGGCCTGGCCGACTTGGTGGCGCGCTATTATCTTCCATGGCCTTAACGCTTGGTAACGTACTGTGCTTGTATAGCTGCATGCTTGCACTGGGCGTCCACTTGCCGCTTATCGTGGTAGTCTTAATTTTTACCTTTGGCCTGAGTACTGGTGCAGTGACGCCCACTCCAGGTGGCCTTGGCGGTTTTGAGGCTGGCTTGGTGGCAGGCTTTGTTGCCTACAACGTTAGCGGCGCTTCAGGACTTGCCATTGCCCTACTCTTTCGCCTCGTAAGCTATTGGTTGATGCTGCTTGTAGGTACCGTTGCCTTGATAGTTGCGCAGCAAAAGCACTTGTTTGATACCCAGAAGTCTTCAGCCTCCATGTAGACTACTGCGGTCTTACTTACTAGTGTCCGGCTCCAGCGCAGCGTAAGCGTGTGCCGCTGTCACGTTGCCCAGCCATCCCCAGATCTCGGGAATGTACTCGGCACCAGGACACCCAAGACGCCTGTCTGGAAAAGCTCCAGGATAGCTTTCGGCCATTCGTCTTGCCATAAGCATACCGCGAAACCCTAATCGATAATTTGCATATGCAAAATGATCTGTATTGGTATAGACTTCTACTCTACCTCCGGGCAACACTTCAGCTCCCCACTCTTCACGCATATAACGTGTCTCTTGAAGATGGAGACGAGTCAACGGTACGGCGAGCTCAAGGTTATTGCCGTGAACCGTTGCCATTTCATCAGGCGTAATAGGTCGGTTTTCGACAGTCGGAAAAAGCCGTTCGGTCATTCGTTGAAAACCGCAGCTAATTAAAACTGTTTGATTGGCTGCCGAGGATATTCTTCTCTGTGCAGCATTTGCACCAAAGGCCTGCTGGCGCGGCTCATCGACGAGGCTGTTGAGGCGTTTATAGAATGGGGACTCAGTGCCTGTTCTGGCCAGCCACTCTTCTGTTGCAGCGTCAATAGTCCCATAGACGGCGTCATGTGCCCAATAAGTAGCCCCAAAAAAGTCACCGGCTTTGACGTGCGGCTTTACCCGCGCTTCCATATTGTGTAAGCTGGAAGTAACTTTACCGTCATGACGCTCAGTAATACCTTCCGGAAATTCATCACGAAATTCCCGAACAACCTCTATAATCTGTGGCAAAGCTTCGTCCAGTAAAAAGTAGTACTCTTGCTTGTGCGCATCAGCAGGCATGCCATTAACCGGACAACTTCCTATAGCATCAACCTCGGGAAGCATAAGCGGGCAGCCCCGTTGTTCATTAATTGCTCGTACAACTGTTGTTGCGTCAGTTATTTCTGGGATTGTCACAATTCCCCCTGATGATAGTTACATATATTATAGCACTAATTTTCCATGTGTCAAAATACACTCAGGTAGTGAGCCCGTCTATTCAATAGTGACATATTGAGCTTATATTTGAATACGGTTGAAACGATTAACTGCAAATGTTAGCGTCACCAGAAATGTTAGCGTCATGACAATGAGGTCTTTCGTAATGCCAAAGTGCGACTGCGAAGGGCCAGAGAGCAGGTAGCGCAGGGCATCTACCATGTAGCTGACTGGGTTGCAGATGCTGATAATACGTAGTACCAGCGGAATATTTTTGAGCGGGTAAAGTGCGCCAGACAAAAAGAAAAGCGGCGTCACGAGCAAGTTGTTGATTCCTTGAAAACCTTGAAAGTCCTCAACCATTGATGCCAGGCCGGCTCCGAAGCACGTCAATGCGACACTCATAAATATGAGTACTAAAAATGCAACTGGTACTTGTAGCCAGCTGTAGGGGCGGAAACCAAATATGAAAGACATAATGAAGACCATCGTACCTTGAATAATAGATATCGTTGCGCCGCCGATGGCACTTCCGAGGAGTATTTTAATGCGCGATACGGGAGCGACAAGCAGTTCGGACAGGAAGCCGAATCGCTTATCCTGAAGGATAATAATACCCCAGAATATGGCTGACAGGAGCACGGTCTGCGTAATGATGCCGGGTACGAGAAATTCGAGGTAGTTACCTTCTCCGGCACGGCGGTAGATTGCCCCGATACCGTAACCGAGTGCGAGTAGCAGCAGAATAGGTTGTCCGAGGCTGCCGAGTAATCTTGAGCCACTGCGAACGTATCGTCTCATTTGCCGTAGCCACAGTACTCTGTATATATCCATGCCTATCCTTCTCCTTAGCGCAATCGTCTATTACGTAACGCGATTTTAAAATTCATGCCATCGTTGCCTGCACCACTTTCGTCGCGGAGCGTTTTACCGGTCAGTGAAAGGTAGGCTTCTTCGAGCGTCTTAGTCTTGGTCTGCTTGCATAATTCGGCGGTGGTGCCACGAGCGACAATGCTGCCATGATCAATGATGGCTATACGTTCGGCAACTGCCTCTGCCTCTTCAAGGTAATGGGTAGTAAAAAAAATTGTCATTCCCTTTTCGTGACTTAACTTCTGGACGTATTGCCACATGAGGTTACGGGTCTGGGTATCGAGTCCAAGTGTCGGCTCGTCTAGAAATAGAATCTTCGGTTCATGGAGCAGCCCGCGGGCAATCTCCAGGCGGCGTCGCATGCCACCAGAAAAAGTCTTCACGTAAGATCCTTGGCGATTCCAGAGTTCAACAAGTTCTAGTAAGCTTTTAATATGCGCTGGACGCTTCGCCTTCGGTATGCTGTAAAGAGCTGCGTGCAGGTCCATATTTTCATAGGCGGTTAGCTCCTCGTCAAGACTCGGATCCTGAAAGACAATACCGAATGCTTTGCGGGCTGCGTCACGTTCTTTCGTGACATCGTGACCGTCAAGCCGGAGCTTGCCGCTCGTTGGTCGAAGCATAGTCGTCAGCATTTTAATTGTCGTGCTTTTGCCGGCACCGTTCGGGCCTAGAAATGCAAAAATCTCACCTTTTTTAACTTCAAAATTAATATCATTGACGGCTACTATGTCGCCAAAACGCTTCACGAGATCATGAGCTTCAATAACTGTTTTTTCTTCTGCCACTGAGTATCAGTATAGCATGTTTACTATACTTTGTATATGAAGCTGGCTGCTGCGGAAGCTTGGATAATTTGCCAATTGTTATATTGTCTTTCTCTTAATGAAGATTAGGCCTAGGTAGGCTATAATTGATTGGTTATGACGGATATTACTTTGGCTGAACGTATGGACTTGATGGAAGAGAGTGCGACGCTTGCTTTAAATGCCCGGGCTAAAGCGCTGGCAAAAGAAGGCCGAACAATCTATAACTTGACAGCCGGCGAGCTGGCTACTGACACCCCCGACTATATTCAGACAGCTGTGGCTAAAACACTGGCACGCAATAAGTACACTCCGGTAGCGGGTATGCCCGAATTGCGACAAGCAATTGCTGAGCAGTCGCAGCAGTTCTATGGACTGACTTGGATACAGCCTAAAAATGTTGTAGTGACCGCCGGTGCTAAACCGGCGCTCTATGCCACGCTGCTCGCCTTAATTAATCCGGGGGATGAAGTTATCATACCAACACCGGTTTGGGTGAGCTACGTACATTTGATCGAGCTAGTCGGTGGCGTGGTGGTTGAAGCGCCGCTCGACGAAAACTTTGATATTGATCCGGCGGTTGTGAAAGCAAAGCTCACCCCGCGCACCAAAGCAATTTTGGTGAATTCTCCGCATAACCCGACCGGAGCTATTTTCTCCAAACCAGCGCTTGAAGGCCTAGCTGAAGTACTCAAGGGATCGGGTGTAACAGTTATTTCCGATGATATTTACTCCAAACTAGTCTATGAAGAAGAGTTTACTCTCGTGCCTACCCTGCCGTTTGAGCAACTCGTCATTATTAATGGCTTTTCCAAGAGTCAGGCTCTGACCGGCTGGCGCGTTGGGTATGTTATTGCTCCTGATGCCGTAGCGCAGGCGGTGACTGACTTACTCAGTCATATTACCGGCAACGCTGCGGTACCAAGTCAAGAAGCTGCCCTGGAGGCTATGGCCCGCCATGATCAGCCGCCAGCTGATACCTTAGCAACCCTGCGCGCGCAGCGTCAGCAGGTCGACACCGCTCTCAAGAATGTGCCAGGTATTGCTTATCATCTTCCCGGTGGTGCTTTTTACTTTTTACTTGATCTCCGGGCTATTACGGATAATGGCGCGCAGTGGTGTGAACGGCTGCTACTCAAAGCCGGTGTGGCGCTGGTGCCCGGTGAGGCTTTTCTGGCTCCTGGTTTTGCGCGCTTGACATTTTCTGCCGATAGCTCCACACTCTCCAAGGCTCTTAGCCAAATTGCCGACTTTATACAGGGACAAAAATGAGACATATACCGAGTACTATGGCGACCCAGCATCCGGATAATGCGGATGCTCCCTATTGGGATAAAACAGATACTCCCTTTATTGGTTTTCACCAGGAGATCCGTGAGGCAGTTATTTGTTTCCAGGAATTCGGCGTCAGTGAATATATGTGGGATTGGGAAGGAAAACACGCCGATGCTGCGGTTATCGATCGCTTATTCAGTGATTATTACGACTACTTCTCCAAGTCTCAATTAGGACGCGATAAATTTCTGACTTTTCGTATACCAAATATTTGGGAAGAAAAAGGCTATAGTCTACTGCAGGCGATGACCGTTATATTGACGAGCGAGGACTTTGCTCGTGATTTGAAGTTTTCAGGCAGACCGCTGTTCGAGATTATCCTACCAATGACCGAGCGGGCTGATCAGCTGATGCATATGCAGCTGCTTTTTCAGAAGCTGGCGCATTTTAAATCGAGCCAATTTACGCCTGATGGCGCAGAGAACACCGATTACCTGGAGCTTATACCATTGGTAGAAAGTGTCGAAAGCCAGCAAGCTATTGATACTCTACTCACGGAATACGTGCGCTTGCATCAAAAGCATTTCGGTCGCAGCCCTGAATATATTCGGCCGTTTTTAGCTCGTTCCGACCCGGCACTTGTTTCCGGCTTACTGTCGACTGTTATCGCTAATAAGCTGGCCTTATCTCGGGTATATGAATTTGCCGAACGTACCGGTATCGCTATGTATCCGATTTCCGGTGTTGGCAGCCTGCCCTTTCGGGGCGGCTTAACACCGCACACCATTGCTGAGTACGTCAAAGAGCATCCTGGCATGCGTACGGTGAGTATCCAGTCCTCATTTCGTTATGATTACCCGCTCGCCGTCGTTAAAACCGCTATTAAGCAACTAGAGAAAAGCTTACCGACAACTAAACCGCACCGTATTCCAAGTGATGAACAGAATCAATTGGAGATAATCGGGGCAATGAGCGCTGAGCTGTACCAAGAAACCCTATCCGGCGTTGCGGTTGACGTACGGGCCTTTTTTGATGCCGTGCCTCGTCGACGTGACCGGCGCCAACATATCGGTTTATTGGCCTATGGCCGTACTATGGGAAACCAGAAAATGCCGCGGGCCATTACCTTTACCGCGGGCTTTTACTCTATTGGCGTACCGCCAGAATTTATCGGTATGGGCCGCTCTTTGCAGAAAATGACCACGGCAGACCGAACACTCATTAAGAAGTATTACCACAACCTGTTATCTGATCTGGAGCGAGCCGGCCGTTACCTTAACAAGGAGAACTTGGCTAAGTTGGCGGCTAATAATGCTGCTTGGAAAGCCATACAGACTGATGTGGAGCAGGCCGAGACGCTGCTTGGTTTACACTTTGAGCCACAAACGAAAGATGAGAAAGAACACCACAAGCTCAGCTCTGATGCACTCCTTATTAAAGATAACAAAGAAGTGCTCACCGGCCTCATTGAACGTATGGCAGTCCTACGCCGTAGCCTTGGTTAAAAAATTCTCAGGCGTTATATGTACTGGAGCTTACATCGCCACCATGACCGGTCCAGTTGGTGTGGAAGAATTGGCCACGCGGTTGATCGACTCGCTCATAGGTATGTGCGCCGAAATAGTCACGCTGGGCTTGCAGGAGGTTAGCGGGTAGTCTTTCGGTGCGATAGGCATCATAAAAAGCCAGCGCACTGCTCATGGCTGGTACGGGAATACCAGCAGCAACCGCTCCAGCAACGACGACCCGCCAAGCTGCCTGGCTATTGGTAATAGCATTTATGAAAAACGGATCAAGTAAAAGATTGGTGAGTTCACCATTTTTCTGATAAGCCGAGGTAATGTCTCCGAGGAAGCGACTGCGGATAATGCAGCCACCGCGCCACATCTGAGCTATGCCGGCATAATTTAATTTCCAACTATATTCATTGGCCGCAGCCCGCATCAGCATGTAGCCTTGCGCATAGCTGACAATTTTACTGGCATATAGTGCCTGGCGAAGTTGATCAATGAATTCGCTGCTGTGCTCTTCGGAGGGTGGTGCAGCCGGTGGACCGACTAAGGTTTTAGCGGCAATAACGCGCTCTTCTTTGAGGGCTGAAGTAAAGCGGGCGAACAGTGCTTCGCTAATTAAGGTAGCTGGCTGAGACAGTTCGGCAGCATTGATAACCGTCCACTTACCGGTACCCTTTTGACCAGCGGCGTCAAGGATCTTATTAACCAGCGGACTGCCGTCCTCGTCTTTATGAGCCAGAATGTCGGCGGTAATTTGAATCAGGTAGCTATCAAGCTCACCTTTATTCCAGTCGGCAAATATGGCTGCCATTTTTTCTTCGTCAAGTTTGAGATAATCTCGCATTAATTGGTAGGCTTCGCAGATAAGCTGCTCATCGCCGTATTCAATACCGTTATGTACCATTTTTACGTAATGCCCGGCTCCACCTTCGCCGACCCAGTCGCAGCACGGCGTACCGTCGTCAAGTTTAGCGGCAATGCCCTGGAAGATATCTTTGACATGCGGCCAAGCTGCCGGAGAACCACCGGGCATAATGGATGGTCCGTGGCGGGCTCCGTCTTCACCGCCGGATACGCCGGTACCAATATAAAGCATACCCTTGGCTTCCAGTTCTTCAACGCGGCGAATTGTGTCAGTAAAGAGTGAGTTGCCGCCATCAATGATAATGTCGCCAGCCTCTAGATGCGGCAGCACATGGGCAATCGTTTCATCAACCGGGTCACCGGCCTTGACCATCAGCATAACCCGCCGAGGTCGCTTGAGATGTGCCACCATTTCTTCGACGGAGTGCGCGCCAATGACGTTGGTGCCTTTGGCCTGATCATTCAAGAAGTCGTCAACTTTGCTCACGGTGCGGTTGAAAGCCACAACCGTAAAGCCGTGATCGTTCATATTAAGAATCAGATTTTGACCCATTACTGCCAGCCCGATGACGGCAATATCTGCAGTAGGTTGTGTTTCATCCATGCTCATACCAGTATAGTATAATTGCGATAACTAAGTGAGGAAAACGCTGAAATGGCTGATACCCAAGTAAAAACCGACCTAGCAGCATTAGCAACAACCGCCGCTGAGTTCACGGTACGCGTTTTAAATCAGGCTATAGCAAGCCGGGGTCAGGCCAATTGGCTGCTGGCTGGCGGCACGGCCCCAATGGGAGCGTATCGCTTACTCGCGAGTACCTACGCCAGTCAAGTTGACTGGAGCAAAGTCGTCGTTGCTATAGGTGATGAACGCTGCGTGCCGCTTGATCATGCTGATGCTAATTGGCAGCTTATTGATAAGGCATTGCTGCAGGTTGTTGCACTGCCGAAAGAGCACCAGTTGCGACCCAAAAGCGATGTGTCGGCTGAAGCTGCCGCCGAAGATTACGAGAGTCAGCTGTGTACTTTGATTGTACAAGGAAGCAAAGTTCCTCATTTTGATACGGTGTGGCTCGGTATGGGCGAAGACGGGCATACCCTATCGCTCTTTCCCGGTCATGCGGCGTTGCAAAATACTGAACCGCTTGTCATAGCCGTACATAATTCACCGAAACCGCCACCGGATCGGATAAGCTTAACGCTTGCAGCGCTTACTGATACTGCGCAGTGCTTGGTGCTGGCTAGCGGTAGCGGCAAAGCAGAAATTATTGGGCAAATCTTTAATAATGAGGCTTCGCTGCCGGTTAAGCAAGCAGCAGATACGATTACTGATGCTGGCGGCCAAGTGACTTGGCTGTTTGATGAGGCTGCCGCTAGCCAGCTTGCCTCATAGTGTCAGGTTTTTATCTAGACCGGGCAGCTTTGGCTTTAGAGTGATGAGCGTGCAGTTTACGTTTGGCTAAGTCTTCACAGGCCTCTTTAGCATCAGCATAGGTCATTTGCATCGGCGGAGTTTTTTGCGTCCAGGCACTTGGACCACGGAGTGCCCCGACGACGCCGAGTTCACGGGCAACTTGCAAGTAACGGATGGCATCAATAACGACTCCTGCACTGTTTTCCGAGTCTTGCACCGAAAGCTTTATATCTACATTTACAGGAGCATTCCCAAAACCACGGAGCCGTAGATTGAAGTAAGCTACTTTATTATCTTCTAAATAAGGTAAATAAGTGCTTGGACCGGCAAAGAGACTATGTTCTGGCACTGGTATGCCGCGAATATCGTTTTGGGCGCGTATGACGTTCTCTTTGGACTTCTTTTTTGATGCTAAACGGGACTGCACCATCATGTTATTGAAGTCCGTATTACCGCCGATGTTAATTTGTTGGTGAAAATCCACCTGGAAACCACGGTCAAAGGCTAATTCTTGCAGGACCTGTGACAAAATACTTGCCCCGAAGGCACTCCGCATATCATCACCGATGAGTGGTAGGCCAGCATCAATAAATTTCTGTTCCCAGGCTGGTACACTCGCGATAAAGACAGGTATGCAGTTGAGGAACGCTACCTGTGCATCAATAGCAGCCTGTGCGTAGTACTCGGTTGCTTCCTGCGAGCCGACTGGCAAGTAGTTCAGTAGAATATCGGCTTTGGTGTCTTTTAAGACCTTTGCAACATCAATTGGTTTGGCATCAGCAATCCGAAAACCAAGATCTTCGGGCTGTTTCAGCATGTAGTCAGATACTCCATCAAGCACTGGACCCATCTGGACTTTACAGCCAAGCGGCACGTTAGGCATGAATATGCGGGCACAATTTGGTTTGGCAAATATAGCTTTGCCAATCGGCTTGCCAACTTTGCGTTTATCGACGTCAAAAGCAGCAACAACCTCGATGTCCGTAGCGGCATAGCCGCCAATATCATCGAACATCAGCCCGGGTACATTTTCATCACGATGCTCGCTGTAGTAGGCGAAGCCTTGATACAGGGCTGAAAAACAATTACCAATGCCGGCAACTGCAATTCTAATTTTTCGAGGACGAGCGCTAGGCATATGAATATTGGTCAAAATTAAACGGTGCGTATGATTATAGCAGATTTTTAACTGCAACAAGCGCTAGCCAGGTCGTGCTAGACAACTTGAGTAATGATAGAGGCGTCAGCGGAATCGAAAACGATACGGTAGGTAGCCTGCAGTACCGGATAGTTACTGAGCTCTACTTTGGTTTTGATTTCCTTGAGTGAGATAACGCCCTCGCCTTTTGGTTCGGTAGCAGCGGGTTCGGTAGCAAGCATTTTACCCATACGGTGATTGAAGGAGAGATCGCTCCAGCCGGTTGCCAGCAGGTCACCCAAACCAGCCAGACTAAGAGCCTCCTCTGGGTTGCCGCCAAGGTCAGCGAGCAGACGTTGGAACTCATCGATAATATTAACAGCGAGCGCTCCCTTGGCGTTATAGCCAAGCTTTAACCCATCATTGATGCCGAGGGTAATGGCAAAAATATTCTTGAGTACGCCGCAGAGCGCAATGCTATAAGGGTCGTCATTATATACAATTCTCAGGCGAGCAGTATTCTGAAAATCGGCTGCCCATTTGTGAGCGGCAGTAGCCAGCAGCACAGCTGCCGGTTTTTCCTCGGCAATTTCGCCAGCCAACATGGGGCCGTATATAACCCCATGATCAAAGTGTCCCTGTGCCACCTCTTGCAATACTTCTTCCATGGTAAGGAAGCCGGGCTCCACGCCTTTTGCGACGGTTACCAGCAGCTTACCGCTGATATGCGGCTTCAGTTCTTCGGCTACTTTACGATTGGTCCATGATGGTGCTGCCAGGATAATGACGTCACTGCCCGCCCCGAGCTCGGCAAGGTTTTTTACCGTGCTTACTTCTTTGCGAGTATCGAAATAGTTAACCTTCCAGCCATTAGCAGCCAGCACAGTACCGAGTGCGCTACCGATACGTCCGTTGCCAACAATACCTAAACGTTTTGCCAAGATTTCCTACTTTCTGTACGTAACGTAGCTCGCATTATTGCATATAAGGCTTTGCTATGGCTAGTGAGAGCCTTCAGTTGAATACCAGGAAGACTGCTCTATACTTGCAGGTATGCTTCTTTTGCTTATCAGTTTCTTTGCAGGAGTATTAACCATTTTAGCGCCTTGCGTATTGCCTGTCTTGCCGGTCATGGTTGGTGGTACGCTGAGCGGTAAGAGTAGAGACCGAGCTCGCCCCTACGTGATTGTCATTTCACTGGCCATCTCAATTGTATTTTTCACGCTCCTTTTAAAAGTCAGTACCCTGCTTGTCAATCTTTCACCCAATGTGCTGACTGATTTTTCCGGTGGTCTGCTTATTGCGCTCGGTATCAGTGCAGCAATACCTGAACTATGGGAGAAGCTTGTCGTAGCAGTCAATTTTGAAGCTGCTTCGCTGAGATTTCTCGGCAAAAGTGAAAAAAGCCAAAGCCAGTACTTCGGGCCGATAGTGACCGGCGTTGCGCTCGGGCCGGTTTTCTCCAGCTGCAGCCCTACGTATGCCTTTATTCTGGCCTCCGTGCTGCCGAGTAGTTTTGCAGCCGGCCTTATTTACCTTATTGCGTATACGCTTGGCCTGGTGGCTATTTTGCTTGTTATATTACTGACTGGCCGAAAGTATATTACGCGTTATCCCTGGGCCATCAACACACATAGCTTATTCCGGCGATCACTTGGCCTGCTGTTTATTGTCATTGGCGTAGCTTTTATAACGGGCTATCAGGTGAAGGCGGAACTATGGGTGGCGAATCACTTACCGTTTGACGAAACCAGAATAGAACGGGTGCTGCTCGCCACCCAGCCACGTCACACAATTACTCATAATCTCGGTAATGCCGATATCTTAAATGTACAGCCAGTGCCGGCTCCCCAGCTCCAAGGACTGACGAACTGGATTAACAGCCCGCCACTGACACTTACCCAGCTCAAAGGCAAAGTCGTATTGGTGGATTTCTGGACGTACTCCTGCATTAACTGTATGCGTACCTTACCGTATCTTGAAAAATGGTACCAGGCCTATCAGGATAAAGGCTTCGTTATCTTGGGTATCGAGACACCCGAGTTTGCTTTTGAACACAATCCGGCTAATGTCGATGCAGCTGTAAAAAGTGACGGAATCCACTATCCGGTAGCTTCGGACAATAACTACGAAACGTGGAATGCCTACGATAATGATTCCTGGCCGGCGGATTATCTCATCGATAAATCCGGCAACATTCGGTATGTCAGCCTTGGAGAGGGAGATTACAGCCAAACCGAACAAGCTATTCAGCTGCTGCTCGGTATTCATGCACCACTCAAGACGCCGAGTGGTACGGTACCGATTTCTCAAAACCAGACACCGGAAACGTACTTTGGTACTAACCGTGATCAAAATTATGTCGGTTCACCGGCTTTAAACGACGGAATTGCTACTTTTACTCCGGCAACGAGCTTAAGCCAGAACCAGTGGACCCTGGGCGGTACCTGGAATATTGGGGCGCAGCCTATTACTGCGCAGGCGAGCGATACCCTTCGCTTTAACGTCAGCGCCAAGGATGTCTATATGGTTGCCAGTAATGCCAATGGTGCCAGCAATCCCGTAACGGTGAGCTTGCCAACTGATGTTGCTGGTCAGTATGGCAGTGATGCACCCGGTGGCATGGTGACGGTTAATAGTGCCCGGCTCTATCATATTGTCTCGCTGAAACAATTTGGTACCACCACCGTGACGCTGCATGTACCGGCCGGGGTCTCTTTATATACCTTTACCTTCGGTAGCTAGGCACTTATAAACTCATCTCACGTACCCTCTAAAACCGATAAATGCTATACTATCCTGGTCGAGATTCCACAGCAGGGCTTTTTTAATTTTTGACCTAGATGTTGGGCAGCCATTGCACAAAAGCAACTAGGTTAAAACCTTGTTGTGGGTCTCGACAGCCAGCAATGGCTGTCCTTTTTTATTTAACAGGAGGTTTTATGTCAAAGTGGCCGGAAACTGTGGGTACAATACTTGGTATTCCATTTACTATCGGAGTAGCTTGGGGAGTATGGTGGGCGTTTGAGAATGGCTGGATAGGTGTAGCACTCGCTATTCTAACCCCCTTACTGATAATCGGTGCGGTATTCGAAACCGTCCATAACCATATAAAAAATAAAGGTTACCAAAAAGGTTGGGACGAAGCCAATGAATATTACGCTAATAAAAAATCTCTATGAAGTTAAAAGTCTTATTAGCGATTGCCGTTATAGTTCTACTCGTAAGTAACGGTTACCAGATTTACCAGAATAACCAAGTTAAGATACAGGTTGCTAATCTACAAGTGAGTGAACAGACAAATGCAGCGAGTACGCAGAAAGTAATCAAAAAGACCGATAAGGACGTGCAACACACTGATGGAGACGTAAACAGTACTGATGATGACGTAGAAACTGTCTGTACTGATCTGAACTTCGGTTGTTAGTAGACCTTTTTAGCTTAAAACGTTAGAATAATAATGGAAGGCTCCTCCTGCGAGGTGGCCTTTTTTTGTACCTAAAAATTATGCTTCGGTAGCTCAGTGGATTAGAGCAGTTGCGTCGCAGCAACAGGTCGAGGGTTCAATTCCCTCCCGAAGTACCAAGCCCCACGTGCTGGTAATACCAATCTAATAAAGGTAAAGTCCCCGAACACCATATCGGGTCGGGGACTTAGTTGCGTCGCAGCTATCTTCATTATAGCAGTTTAGTTAAAAACACCCATGTACCAGTTGCAATTAATCCCACAATATGATACAATATACGTAGTTAAAGGACTGTCGAGACGTATGAAATATACCGTAAAAGACTTACGGGTGGATTTTCCTGATGAGGAATCGTGTTTAGGGTGGCTTCTAAGCTATAAGTTTCCTAACGGGGTATTTTGTATACAGTGCGATAAGATCACTAAGCACTACAAGATCAAGAATCGACGAGTATATAGCTGTAGTAAGTGTGGCCGACATCTCAGTCCAACGGCTGGTACTATCTTCCATAAGTCCTGTACTCCACTAACCGATTGGTTTTATGCCATTTGGATGATGAGCATGAACAAAGCTGGCACCAGTGCGAAACAAATAGAACGAGAGTTAGGAGTTAGTTACCCTACAGCTTGGCGTATGATGCACCAAATTAGAAAGATGATGGACGCTCCTGACGGCTTATTCACCGGAGAAGTCGAGATAGACGAAACCTTTATACATGCTAACAGTTTTAAGCGTTCTAGCGCTCGTAGACGTTATGGTTCAGATGCTCGTCGTACCGGACAAGTAGTTTTCGGTATTGTCCAAAGAGGCGGAGCGGTTAAAGTCTGGCATGTTAAAACCGCTGGAGCCAGAATCATACAACCGCTTATACGAGAAAACGTTAAGTACGGAACGCTTATACATACGGACGGGTATCAAGCCTATAGGACGTTACCGAAGATGGGCTTTGAACATCGGTGGACAGATCACGGCAAGTTAGAGTTTTATACGCCTGATAGTTCCACACAGAATATAGAGAATGTCTGGTCACACTTTAAACGAGGCATTAAAGGGGTTTATAGACATATTGGCCCAGACTACGTACAAGCCTACGCTAATGAATACGCCTGGAGATATAGTCACAGAAATGACGTGTCTATGTTTTGGTCTTTGATGGGACGGTTCGAGAAACCTTCTTCAAAGCCGTAAAGAACTGCTTTTTAGTGGGTGCTTTCTGTTTACTAGGCATGCAGATACTATAGCATGAGACTAGATTTCAGTGTACGTGACGTGGTTTAATAAGTGCCGGTAGCTAATATTGACTATATAGACTATTTATGATATTATCACTATCATGTCTACCCCAGAGACGCCTGAAGTGCCGCAGATTAGTACGCTGTTTGCTCAAGCCCGAGAAATGCTTGCTGAGCAGCAGATTGCTCCTGAGGTCTTAGACCCGGCGACTGTCGTTATTGCTACGACTCCTCCCAAGGTATTACGAGAGGCAGCCATTAGAGGCCGTATAGATCCCTGGGCTCGTACGATTCTCATAGGGGAAACGCCAACGCCAGAAGATGCACACACCTACGCTGATGCTGGTGCTGTGGAAGATCGACGGATGGCGCTTGTCACGAGAACAAGGCGCTGGTTGCAGGCTGCAGGATGTGTGATCAGTGTAGCTCTGGGGTCAGCCTTTGCGTATGGTGTTGGGGATACACAATATGGCTTGCGCTCTGAGTTCGGTGGGACCCCTATCCTGAAAGGTTCACCTTTGTTTCCGCACAATACACTTGTAGAAGATCCATCACTGCATGGCAATGAGGGTGGCTTGCCTATAATTGGACCAGTTCTGAGTCGTATACCTACGTATAGCCCTATGGCCTGGTCAGTGACACGAGAAGTCGATAAAGTTACGTCGACAAAACGAGTTGTTGCAGAAGCCGCTTACTCTGCTACCGGTTTGCGGGATCCACTTGCTCCGAACCTTACTCCAACGGGACAAGAATTTACGATTGGTCAGCGAACAGCTCGCCAAATCCTTACCCGGTATACTCCGAAAGACTTCTCTATTAATACTGTAGAAATTACTGGACTGGCAAGTAATGATTACGCGGGAACATTAGGTGGTCGTCAGCCTGCCCAGGAACAGCTTGCAGAGGACCGAGCTGAACTTGCCAACGAAGCTTTTGTCCAAGAGGCGAAAGAACTTGGTTTCGGATTAAAACATCAACCAGTTCTATCTGCCCATGAAGTTGTTTTGTCTCGTTCAGTCATAGGGAAAATTCGAGGTCTTGCGCAAAGAAGCGGACAGTCTCTGAAAGCTGCCGTGACTGCTTACGATCAAGGCGAAAAACTTTCACAACCGCTCACTGAGGAGTTGGATACAGAACTTGGTGACAATCGTGGGGCTCGCTTTAAAATATTCGGTACACTGAAGAAACTTAAAGCCGAGAAAACAACTAAAATCGAGCATGTTCAGTCTACGGAATTCTTTGCCGAAGTTGGCAGCGGATTTGCGTTCGGTATAGTCGCTATTCCTTCTATCCTTGCGAGTCTGTTACTGACTGCTTTTCCGGATTTTCGTCGCAGCGCACAGCGAAGAGCTCAAAAACTGGTTGATGAGGCTGGTCTAAACATAGAAAGCTAGGACGTTCTTAGCCGCCGGTATAGCCACCGGCGTAGCGTAAGGTAAAGAAGGTCCACAGTATAGCGCACAAAGCGAGTGCGACTGGATAGCCTATCTTTTTATCTCGGAAATAGTCGTAGAGCATAAACTGCAGAGGAAAGGCTACGAGCGTATAACGTCCTATACCACTGAGATCTTTCCCGCTTATAAAGATAATGCAGGCATAGAGAAGCGAATAGAATGAAAAGCTTTTTCTCCGTGGCCACCAGTAACAGATGGATATGAGCAAGAGGATTATAAAGAGACCATCAAGGCTGACAAATATAAGGACCAGGTGAGAAGGAGTTAAATCCAACCAACTGTGATGTTTCTGTGCTGCCACAAATTCCAGCGGATTATTAAATTTAATTTTTTGCCACACCATGAAGGACACAATGCCAAGCGAGCCAACAGCTGTAGCGGCAATGGCCTTAATGGGTTTAACGTGTTCTTCAAGCAGCAGCAAACCGATGACGAGGGCCACAAATAGACCGTCGGCATGGGTAGCTGTACAGAGGAGCGTCAACAGCGCTGCCGGTATATATTTTTTACGCAGTGCACAATAGAGCGCGCCAAGCGCTAAGAAGGCGAACAAGCTTTCGGTGTAGGTGGCAATAAAGAATATGCTGGTAGGAAATAATACGAAAAATAGTGCGCCGCGTATGGCCTCTGCATTATCTTTCACTTTGTACAGCAGCTTGATAATTTTTAAATAAAAATACGTGGCACCGACAAAGCATACCCAGGATACGAGCAGGGCGCTATCAAGTAACGAGGACACGAAGGTGTGCACAAAGCGCACCACAAGCGGATAAAACGGGAAAAAATTAGCTTGAATCTTATTGGTATAGCCATGGCTGGCCAGGTTCAGATATATAGGACCATCCCAGTCAGACATAAAACTTAAATGGTTTGATGGCTCTAGATTGTAGTGCGCCGTGGGTGCCGGATTAACTGGTACGATTTTGTTGTTTTCCCATCCGAGGCCAATGCCAACAACAATAATCATCAGGGCCAACAAACAGGCGACAAATAGCTCGTGGCTGAGCACACGCTTAAAAAGCAAAGCTAATGGAGCCTTCCCATGCGTAGAAATCTAAACTATGATACTGGGATTTTGCTGAGCAATGCACGCTTATGTTAATAACCCCCCGATCACCGTTGTCGGGTGTATGTTTGGCCGCTAAAGCCATGTAATGAAACCAGTTCTGTGCGCTCAGCTCTCCCATAGTCTTACTTCCATGATAGCAGATTTACCGAGCGGCTGCAGGGGCTGAAACGTAGGGGTTGTCACGAATGTAAAACCGCCAGGGTATGTCTTGGGCCTGACTAATACCCACGCGTGTCGTTTGTATAATGGCGTTATTTGGCAGGCGCTTCTTAATAATTAAGCGCAGCGGCTGATCTTCTAGGTTGTGGCCGTTCAGCGCTTTATCTATAGCCAGTGCCTGGCAGAGTTTGGCCGGGCCGTTAGTTAGCTCGAACGACCCGCGGCCATGACGGTTCTCACTCATTACTGCTGTGCCTGCGAGTGGCTCGACTGCCCGAATAAGTACTGCTGCACCCTGCCCAACCGGGCCGACCACAATGTTGCAGCAGTAATGCATCCCATAGGTAAAGTAGACATATAAATGTCCAGGCGGCCCAAACATAACCGCTGTCCTGGGTGTTTTCCACTTATAACTATGGCTGGCGGCATCAGTCTGATCGTAGGCTTCCGTCTCAACGATGCGAACCCGTAATATGTGTCCGTCTAACTCACGCTCTAAAATACAGCCTAAGAGTCGGGGTGCTACTTCACTGACTGGCTTATTGAGTACAGCAAAACTGCTCGATTGCGGCATAATTCGTGGTTTCCTCGCCTTTCATCATGTTGCTATTTTACGCTATAAATATGCTCCTGTATGTCGGTAGCGTGAGTAACTTACCATGAGCAATTTTCATGCTGGCAAGATTCTGGTACTATAACCGACAATGCGTTGGATGCTGTTCGGAATCTTTGTTTTTTTCTTCTTCTTTGTACCTATGTACTGCTTGAATAGCTTTGTGATGCCCGAACTCCAATCACTTAAACAGGTATATGCTAACTCCGGTACTACTGCGGCACATATAGCCCAGCAAGCGGCACCAGGCCAAAAATTTCCTAACAGCATGTAAGCACTGCGTGTAGAATAAGCACTAGGTACCTAAAAATAAGGAGGGTCATGACTATTCAAGAATTATTCATCACGTCCAATGAAGCGTTAGCAAAAGTAGTTGCTCAAATAACTGACGATCAGTGGGAATTGGCAATGCCGAAAGGCAGCTCCCGAAAGCCCATGAATCTAAAAGAGGCCATCCAGTATCATACGTATGATGACGCATGGGTACCGGATGTGCTTGCGGGTAAAACAAAAGAAGAAGTCGGCGACATATATGAATCGCTGCTGAGTGCCGACGATGTTCGAAAAAATTATGATCAATATAACCAGCGGGCTAATGACGCTGTTCGTCCATTTACTGATTTAGACCGCGTTGTACATCTTTCCTACGGTAATTTTCCGGCTCGTGACTACCTGCAGCATATTATTAGTTTCCGGGCATTTCGCTCCTATGATATCGCCAAACTTATAGGTGCAGACACGACTATGGCTGACGATTTTGTGCAGGCCTTGTTAGATGAGTTTAGTCCGGTGATTGAAGGCTATCGGCAAATGGGCGTATTTCCGCCAGCAATTTCTGTTTCCGATGATGCGAGTCCGCAGACAAAGTTGCTTGCTCTAGTTGGACGAGAGTAGCACGTACAAAGATCACGCTTCTTGACACGCCTTATGAGGGGTGTATAGTCATCGGTAGTATTACTCTACATAAAAATGAAAAAACATTTAAAACGTACTTCTTTCGATGAACATGGCTGGGCGCATTGGATCGTGCCAGCTGTCGTGGTGATTATGATAGCCGTTATTGGTGTCAAAGTCTTAACACAGAGTCATGCCATAAGTACCCCTGCGGTTGTTGTGGCGCCTGCCAAGCAGGAAATAACTAATTCAAGCAACGGTAAAACAGTGAAAGTGCGGCCAGGAATCGACCTTGTCGTTGATCTCTCGAATATCTACTGGGCCGAAGGTACGCCTCCCGCCGGCAAAACCGAGACCTCTATGAGCAAGTGGCAGAACTTTAGCAGTAGTGTACCAACAGTGCTTGCACTACAAGGCAAGGCCACCTATACCTTAACGAAGAGCACTACGTCAGCTGCGTATAACGGCACCTCTACTCAGACATACCGGGCGCTGGCTAAAGGCACTGCGATTGTTAAGGCTAGCTCTATTTCAGAGTATGTGTGTGGCGCAGGGATTGCCTGCCCTTCACTCGCTATAGCTAATTACTACACAGTTACGATAAAAGTAGCTGGTAAAGCCGTAACCCCATCACCGACCTGTACACCGAAACCGGGATACGTTTGTCCTGATTGAAGTTGACTTTCAGGGAATTCATATTGTAAGATGACTCTAATGAGAGTGCCATTATGTTAATTAACAAGCACGTCACCACTTGGTCGGGTTTTACCTGTCGTTTCAACGCGTACGTTACGCGTTAACCGCTGTTACCACTTTTATTTACTAAACGATAGGGAGCGATATGAATATTAAGAAGTTTGATTTGATGGTGGCGTTGTATGTATTCGGCATTATGGCCGTTGAGCTTATGGGGGCTAAAACCTTTCCTATAGCCACAATCGGAAATTTTCATCTAACAGCCAGTGTAGCTATTTTTGTTATGCCACTGCTTTTTACCTCGATTGACGTGATTGTTGAAGTATTTGGCCGGCAGCGTGCCCGTGGCGTGGTACGCATCGGTCTATTAATTGTTATGTTGCAAGTCCTGGCGGCCGTTTTGTTCACCCATCTGCCGACTTCACCGGAATATGCCAGCAGCTCCAGTGCCTACAACGCTATCTTTGGGACGTCGGTTCGTTTTGGCCTTGCCAGTGTACTCGCTTTTGCTACTTCCGAGCTGCTTGATGTCGCGGTTTTTGGGCGCTTACGCCAGCGGATGCACGGCCGGAGTCTCTGGTTACGTAATACCGTCGCTAATTTCCTTTCACAGTTCGTTGATTCAGCAGTGTGGACGACGTTGGCGTTTTACGCTTTTAACCAATCGTTTGGCAGCAACTTCAGCTTTATAGCCGGTATTGTGTTGCCGTATTACTTATGCCGCTGCATTATGTCGGTATTCGAAACACCCTTGGTCTACTTGGGAGTACGATGGTTTAAGGATGTTAAGTCGTCAGCGAGCCAACGGCTTACCCTTGCTACAAGCCAGGAGTAAACCAGTCGCTTAGTTGCTGGTGATCAAGACCTTGGCGACTTGTAGGCCGACGTCGGAATCAATATTGGTGTTGTCGTTATTGCGCAACCACACTGTTCCGGCTACACCTGGAGCAAAATTCTTGAGCGTATTGCCAGGTTCAAAGAGGCCGGGATTGGTTACGCCGCCCGGTCCACCAGCAGGTGTGCCAAGCGTAATGTCCTGTTCGGCTACTTCAGGAGGCTGGCTACCTACAAACCCAATCAGGGAAAGAACGTTGGCATTGGCATCGACTCTATAGCCGCCGGGATAGGTCGTGAGCCCGTTTGCGTCAGAGTACGGAAAATATTGCGGGTTTCCTGACCATTTGCCGGCAGCTTTGGTGTCGACCCACAGGTGCTGCCCAACCGCGACTTTTAAGTCGGTATTTACCCAGTCAACTTGGGCACTTACGGTGACTTGTTTTTGATCTACAATACTCTGTCCTGCCGCGGCTATTTCAGCCGTCATATTGGGATCACGCCACGGACCAGATAAAGGACTGCTGCTGGGTGATGATGAACGCGACTGTAGGGTTATAGGGGTCGATTTAGGGGTTTTATATTTATCAACAAGCCACCCGCCAACGCATACGACGATGATTATGAGGATCAGTAAAAAAGCTTCGACGATACCGAAGCCATATTCATTCTTTTTTAGTGCTATCACGGTCGCTTCCTTATATTAGGGTTACTGCTTGTGGTTTAGTGTGGTCTAAAATTTTTTATGCGTCAAGCAAGAATGTTAGAGATACTAATGGCGTAGAATTGATTTATTAAAAGTAAAATTATATAATATAAATACGATATATCAACGTTTTGTATGAAGAAGGTGTGTAGGCGTGCTATTTAGAACAGCATATAATCCAGAAGTATTCGATCAGTTATTTGAGCCGCTTGTCGGTGACGCAGAGGCTCGGGCCAGCTCTGAAAGCTTTCTTGCCGGGCGTGTACAAGATTATCCGCTTGACGATCCTGCTGGATTTCAAGCGACTGATCCATATGATAGGCTCCAAAACGGTGTGTTTGAGCTTATTAGAGTCGGGGCACAAAATATTAAAGAACTTGATGAGGATGCTATTGAAGAACTATGTGGGGCGGCCAATCTTGGATTAGTGCTTTCCGTCGCCGTGGCGCATGGTCTTGGTGACGTGTACGAGCAAAGGGCTGCTGCCCCGCAAGCTATAGGGAATGTTCAGCGTAGTACGAGCAGAGCTTTATCCGGCGTATATGCACTGGCCTTTAATAGTCTTGCTTCGGCTGCAGCAGATGCTGAAGCCCTCAAGCGAGGACGGCCTCGTTCGCGATTTTATACGCGTCCCCTTGATCAAATGAGATTTGAGACAGCCAATCAACGCGGTAAGCATATTGTGCGCCAGGAAGCTTTTGATGTGACTGACGATGAAGCACAACAGCTTGATATCAGATTAAGGTTTCAGGGCCGCCCGCCTAGGCATAGCAGGCATAAGTGCCCTGCTACCGGTGCCCGGATTGGTCCGCCCGGTGAAAAGCGATCGGCACTTCGCACTTTATTGGGCAGCATTGGCAATGTTGCAATAACAGAAATATATCCGCATCATATTGACCTGGTAGATATCGAGTAGAAATAGCCGCAAAAAGTGGTTGAAGCTGTAGTCTGTCTTAGTAGTGTCGTGGTTTCTAGTAAGCGGGGCTATCTATATCTATTGTTGCAACAGCAGTTATGCCTACCTGGCAACCATTAGCTTCTAGTATCTGTCGAGTAATAGTATTTGTTGGCTCTAATGGGCCCAAACCTTCCGCACCACTAAAGCTGAGAGTGGGCAAGTGTGCTCCGTCTGGGATAACTTCTATATCATTCGGGTTACTGCCAGCTTGAGACACTATAGACGTTGCCGGGATATTGCCAGTAATAGAACCTGAAACTCCGCCAAAAAGGAAAAATCCTTCAACGGAGCCGCTTATGTGTCCGCCATTTGTATCATAGGCTGTATTGTGCAGACAGTGGTCATTAAATGTAAAGGACCATTGCATGTTGTCGCCGCTTGAGGCATCGTCTTTAAATTGGCGGTCACTGCTGCCCCTAAGATACTGCAGAGAAAACTTACCCGCGGCATCTGAGTGTGTAAAAACTCTCTCGTACTTACCCTCTGCCTCATGACTTGCAACTGCATAGGAAACTGGTTTTTTATGTGAACCACCGCATCCTCCCAGCAGTCCAGCAACTGCCAATGCGCCGGCGCCCAATAATACTGCTGATCTCGCCCGTACCTTCTCTACAATACCGAACTCACCAATCTTAGCCATTATTTTGATACCTCTCTAAAAAATGATACTTGTATGTTTACACTCAGAGGTAACTTTGTCAATTATATGTCTTTATACTTATGTTTATTGTTAGTGATCTCTGCCGGCTATATAGTCGAGTATTTCAACATATTTCCGGATACTAACCATGGACGATAGTGCGGCGAGCGTTTCCTGAGCTTTTGCTAAATGATAGTCCAACTTCTTCTGAGCCTCGTTATTACCCAAAACTTCTACATAGTTAGGCTTCTCGTTTGCAACGTCAGCGTTTGCATCTTTGCCGATAACTGCACTGTCAGAAGCATCTAACAGGTCATCCTTTATTTGGAAGGCCAAGCCGGTATGATAGGAGTAAGCTTTGAGCGTATCAATAACTTCTGGTGGTTGGCCGGCAATGAGAGCGCTTCCCACTATGCTCATTTCAATTGCCAGGCCGGTCTTAAGGTGTGTTATTTCATCCAGGGCATCGACATCTTGAGGCAGTTCTCGACTGACTCCAAAACTTTCAAGGTCATAAAGCTGTCCAAGACAGAGTCCGTGTTGGCCTAATGATGCATTGATGTATTCTGCCAAAGTTCCACCAAGGTTATGTGCTGTATCAATTTGTGCCAAAAGTTGTTGGGCGTCAAATATCATTGAGAGTGCGGCTAATTGAGCTTCACCCTCACCAAAAGCGGTATGGAGCGTCTCCTGCCCACGGCGCAAGGTGGCGTTATCTTGAGCTGGTAAGTCGTCAAATATAAGTGAAGCTGAATGGAGTAATTCGGCTGCCAGTGCAAAAGCATCGAGGTCTTCTCGCGGAACCGAAAATGTATCGGCAGTAATGTATGCCAGCGCCGGACGCATACGCTTTGCATATGAATCGAGCGCATGTCTATAGAGCGGCTGGAACTTTTCGTCGGCACCGTCAATAAATGCACCAAGTTGCCCGCTCAGCCTGTCTTGGACATCGAACATGTAGACGTCTAATTGTTTACAAAGTCTTGATCGGTTTAAAGCCAGGCCATCTAGTCTGTTCTGTAGCCCGCTCTCTACTTTTGCCGAGGGGTATCTCTTTACAATACGCTGGATGACTTGAGTATATTCAGGAGACATATCAAGTTGCCCAAGTGTTGCTTCGTCTAGGCTTGCAAATGCGTGGGCTGCCGTTCCTAACAACACGCGCGTTGCCCGACGTTTATGCTGTTCACTAAAGTCCTTGTCCATTGAATAGAATAAAGCGTCAATAAACAGTTCACCTGGACTGAGGCTGCCGTTAACCTGCTCCCCGTTGAGGTACGGACTATATGGTGTATGTGTGCCGCTTGCTCTATCACTTTCAATATCCAGTAGGTCATCATGAAGCTGCGTCCGCAAGCCTAAGCCGATGATTTTCCTTATAGAGCCAACGCCTAAGTTCTGAGCGCCGCCCTTTGCCACCATAAAGGGTATGATACGCGTCATAGCAGCCTTAATGATGTATGGTGTAAAATCGTCTTGCTCGTATTCTACCGGCTGTGTGAATTCTGACTTTTTGCCGTCAGCTATTTGCGCTTGATGTAATACTAAAACCGCACGGTATAATTCGGGGTTACTCTCAAACGGAAATATTTTTAAGATATCATCGAAGGCGCCAATCAGCTCATCGGTAATAGAGTTTTTAGGTATTATGAGACCTTCGGTTGAGCCGGTGGTAAGCATTCCTGCAATTACTTCATCAAGGTCGGTGTGCTGTTCATCGGCTGTAGCCGCTTTTAGATAACCGCTGTCATGCAGTAAATCGTCTACTAGAGGATAGGTAATCCCAAAATCGTAACCAGCCCGTAAGGCATCAGAAATATCAGCTATGCCTGTGCTCCCCGCACCACGCTCAAGTATTGCTAAAAAGGCAAAGCCTCCAATTGCCCGACACAATTTACTAAAACCCTGCTCTCGAAGGGAGGTTTCAGGTATAACGTTAACTACCTCGGCTAATCTAACGTAGAGTTCGGGTAAGAAGTCATCTGCTCCCTGGTCTGCTAGTTTATCAAAAAGTTCTGACCGATGAGTTATATAGTTGCCGCGACGGTAGAAAGCTTCGGCAGCCTTGAGGGCACCATGTACGGCACCGCGCCTAGTCGCTAGGCTCCGTACTTGCTCATCATCAATACTATTTGTGCTCCGCACCATTAAATTCTCGATGGTGGAATAGGGACTACTCATCCTCAGCCGAGAGGGTTGATTGCCCTGCGCAATTGCATCGTAGGTATCAGGCCCGTGCGTTTCTCGCCACTCTGAAAAGTCAGCAAGCCACTCTTGAGTCATGCCGACATAGTCAATGTGCGGCAAGCCTGGTGCGTTCACTATGTCTGCGTCACATGCAGGTTGCGGAACGCGATCAGTACTATCAACAAAACCTGAGACTTCCATAAGATTGATCTAAAAAATACCACAAAAGGGGTAATTTGTAAAGATTCAACTCCCTGGAGAGAGCTTAGGCGTTATCGGGTAGCTCGTCGTGTACATATTTTTTGCCGCGGAACCAGGAAGCGCCGGCTGCAACCAAACAAGCAATGATGGCGAACGCAAAGGCGGTACGGAGCCCTGAGGAGAAAGGCTGGCTAATCAAACCGGGAAAGAAAGAATGTCCGGTTAGAACTGCTTGATTGTGATGAGAAAGCGACCGAAAGACTTGCGGCTTGATCAATTGCTGCACGGGGTTATAGCCTAAGAATGCAGCGAATAATACTGATACTGGCGGTAGATGCGCCACGCTGGCGGCCACATGCGGAGCGACACCGTATTTGGTGAGGCCATGGTACAACTGCCCTGGCAGGCTAGCCGCTAAGCCAATAATCATCAGGGTAAAGAAAATACCTATAGAGAGCACTTGTGCCGAATTCTGGAAGGTGGCGTTCATGCCGCCGCCGGCACCTCGTTCCTTGGGCGGTAAGCTATTCATGACGCCAACGCGATTTGGTGAAGCAAAGCAGCCCATAGCAATGCCCATAAGCAGCAGAATAAGGGCGAAGGCCACATAGTTAAAATCTATGGGTAGTAGCTCGAGCAGAATGAAGGACAGCGCCGAGCCAAGCATGCCAACAGTAGCGAACGGACGTGCGCCATATTTATCGGTCAGTATTCCTGAAATGGGACCAGCTATCAAGAAACCGGCGGTAAGTGGCAGCATGAAGATGCCAGCCCAAAGAGGCGTACGGATAAAGCTGTAACCATGCAGTGGTAGCCAAATGCCTTGCAGCCAAATAATAAGCATGAACATGAGTCCGCCTCTCGCTATAGCTGACAGAAAGCTGGCCAATACACCGGCCGTGAAGGCTCGTATCTTAAATAAATGCAGCCGAAACATGGGTTCTTTGACAATTTTTTCTATATAGACAAAGGCTGCGAGCAGTACGCTACCGCTGATAAGTTCAGCCAAAACGGCCGGGCTGGTCCAGCCCATGGTGTGACTGCCGTGCGGTTCAATCCCATAGGTAATACCGACCATTATTAAGATTAAACCAAGTGAGAAAGCTATATTGCCAAGCCAATCAATGCTGCCGCCTGTTCGGCTATCGTGTGGATCTTGAAGCATAAAGTAGGCCCAGAGCGTACCAATGATACCGAACGGCACTGATACCAAGAAAATGAGGCGCCAATTAATTGGTCCTAACAGCCCACCGAGCACCAGCCCGATAAATGTGCCGCTGATGGCAGCTACGTTATTGATGCCCAATGCCATGCCACGTTGGTTGGCTGGAAAGGCATCAGTTAATATGGCTGAGGAGTTAGCAATAATAAAGGCGGCGCCGACACCTTGAAAAATACGCATAATTACCAGATAAAGCGCGGCTGCCGAACCATGCATCCAGGTGATAGTCAGGAGAATAGAAGAGACCGTATAGATAGCAAAGCCGAGGTTATACATTTTAACGCGGCCTTTCATATCACCTAGGCGACCAAAACTTACTACCAATACACTGCTGACTATTAAGAAGCTCAGGATCATCCAGAGTAAATAGAAACTGTTACCGGGCAGTAAGGGGTTGAGTTTAATACCCCTAAAAATATCCGGCAGCGCGATGAGCATAATTGACGAATCGATGGTGGCCATAACCACGCCGAGTGTCGTATTAGCAAGAGCTACCCATTTATAATTGGGGCTGGTAATTTTACCGTGCTCAGCTAATTTTTTAAACATCGTGCCCCTTCTGAATACTCATCCATTGTTCACTAGTCATGATTTCAGCCTGTCGGGGAAATACTTTCTCTACCAGGACGTCATGTACTTGTTGGTCAAAATCGGCGCACAGATCCGACAAAACAGTAATTTGAAAATCTTTGTCAGCTGCTTCACGTAGGGTCGATAGCACGACCCCGCTGGTAGCAATACCACTCAATACTATGTGTTGAATATCCTGAGCACGCAGGAGCATATCTAGATCACTACCACTGAAAGCACTGACCCGGTGTTTGACAACTACGAGGTCTCCTTTTTCCAGGGCGAGCACCGGTTGTGGGTTCACCATCGCTGCCCGCTGCGAATCCTTGATGCCGCTAAACGACTTGTTTTTCGGACTGATCTCGGGAAAACCCTCACGAAAGCCGACAACTACATAGAGTACCGGAATATGATTCTTATGGGCTACCGCTACGGCTTTTGTGACTTTATCAATATAACTATCTTTTTGTTCCAGCCGATCAACAATGCCGGGCTGGACGTCCATTACCAGTAGTGCGCTGCTGTGAGTTTCTCCCATTCATAACCTCCTGTCGGTGTATTAACTTAGTGCTTTGGTAATTTTTGTCAGTGAGTCGCCTAATGCCTGTGCTTCCGATCTACTTAAATTTTTCAGAATCAGCTTCTGTAGTTTCTGGGCAGGGTCAGGTATCTGCTGGAAGATTTTCTTTCCCGCTGGCGTCAGACGCAGTTTGTTTAGGCGTTTGTCGAGGGGATCTTTGGTGCGTACGAGCCAGCCTTTGTGAACCAGTACGTCAACGATAAGTGTCAGGGTGGAGGGCTGTATCTCCATTTTTTCGATGAGATCTGATTGAGATGGCTCATCGTAATGAGCTACATAATACAGCACTCGATACTGGCTGCGGGCTATGCCGTGCTGCTTGAGAGTACGATCAATATCACGGTCAATGGCACGGCCACATCGCTTAATGGTCATCGATAAAAGCGGTGTTTCGCTGACGCTCATAAGTTCTCGCTAAGTTGTTAAATAGTTAGGTACCTAACTATTATATATGCTACCAGCAGCGCGATGCAAGGTCAGTTTTCTGCCATTCTAGGAAACCGCTTTTGTTTGTATAAAATACTAATGATATAATACAATTAGATATTAAGCAAGTGAGCGCAGTCTATGACAAATGAAGCCAATGAGCTACAAAGCGCTATGCCAGATCGGCAAGAAAGGCTGGATCAGCTAAGCGGTTACTTTACCGATATTGCAACTGGTGAAACGTTACAACCAGAAACTATGCAATACGTGCAAACTGGTGGCAGTGTCAGGTTGTGCTTACAAGAGATCCAAGCCTTAGTTGAAAAAAGTGAGGAAGAAAAACAACTGGATCTTGATAGAGTTAGCTATGTCGACACATTATTAGAGCGACCGCTCGTGCGAGGTCGACCAGCGTATCGTCAAGCTGTCGAGGGGCTGAGAGGGAGCTATGTTGATGCTGTTGTTGCAAAAACTGAGCGGATAGTTGATGCGCAAACTCCAGAAGATTCCCTTGCACTCCTGCAGATGCCGACGCTTATCAGGAACACATCCTTCGCGGCTGATAGAAACCTTACAATGGAAGATCTATCGTCGAATCATCTGTATGTATTGATTGATACAGCGCTTCAGGAACATGTGGCGAGACGTAATTTAATTGACGCACACCATCGTAAGGCGCTGGTGACACGGTTTTTTGGAAATCGCGTTGTGCGTATGGCGCTCGCAGGTGGAGTGTTTGCGGCTACCGTCACACCAGAGTTACATATTATACCTGTTGATAGTCAGACTATTGCTGAAGAAATCGACGCTACCCTACAAGTGATATCTGCTACTGTTTTTGGTTTAGAAGTGCCTGAAGAAATTCGGTGGAGATACTTAGATTTTACTCACAATAAGCATAAAAGAGCTTTACATGAACAATTAGCAGAAAGCAGACAGCTCAGTGATCTTGCGCTCCGTGCCGCCTACAGTTCAACGCGTTATGGTTCGGCATCTGAGAACGGTGCGGTTACTGATAGGTTTGGTACTGACGATAAAGACGAGAATTTGAGACGTTTTGCCAAATTAGATGAACAGTTCAAGCATCTTAATAACGATCCTGGTGGTAAGCCATATTCTGGCGACCAGGCACTTGACTATGCTGCTCGCTTGCTCATTGAGAAAAAAGATCGACTTGCCCATATACTTGCCTTGCATGGGGATCCTGCTGCGCAAAAAGAGCATTATCTACAGCTTGTGAGAGATATTTTAGTTGAGGATATAACGAGAATGGAGAAAGGTTTAACCTCTTCACGTATACGCCAAAGAATGGTACGAGCTGCCAGTATCATTCCTGCGGTTCTATTCCCACAGGCATTATCGCTCGCTAATGATGCATCATCGGGAGGACAAGATGCACTTGATGCAGTAACTTTTCGGCCAGAGGAAAGCAGTGAGGATGAGTAACTATACTCAAGCCGACTCTTATTAGATTCTTAAATGTAGAGAATATTAGAAAAGTTTGTCCTGATTGATTGTTTTAAGTTGGTACAATATAATCCGATCTAAGGCTTACCATGACCATTACTCCGCATATATTAACAGGCGCCGCATTGGCATCTTTACTGCCGGCAAGCCCGCACTCAATGAGGATGCTCGGATTTTTAGTTGGTTTTGGATCTCACTATATCTTAGATGCAGCTCCCCACTGGGAGAGAATATATGGCGCCCGTTATAATGACGAATTGCCTGCAGACTACGGACGATGGCCTAAACATGTAACGACTCAGAGCCTTGTAGATGTCTTGATAGGTTCTATATTGTTTCTGACTATTTTGTTTGTGGTAGTGCCAGATCCGATTAAAGTCTGTGTATGTTTGGGTGGCATAGGTGCTATATTGCCTGATCTTATGGACAATGTTCCATGGTGGTCGAAGCGTACAAAACGATTACTAGTCTGGCGCTACCTTGCCAAGCTACATCACTGGTTACATATGAATTATGACTTACAGCGTAAACTACCTAGTTTACTGGGACTTTTTACGCAACTAGCAGTAATAATTATCGCGCTTCTAATCCTTATGCGACACTACGCATAACAGTAGACTACTAATCATCATAGTCCGGTTGCGGCGGCCGTTCAGCCAGTTTTAGTGCCTGCAAAGTGCCTCGGAAACTGGCGGCATGCTTGAATAATACGCGCAGTCGCCTTAACAAATGATGTTGACATGTAGCAACAGTTAATCTAGTATTCAGTGTTGAGGAGAATCAACAGTGGCAAAGACCGTTTTGGGAGAGACTATTCGTACGGCCCGAGAAGCTAAAGGGCTGAGTCTGCGGAAGCTAGGTAACATTAGTAGTATTGACTACTCGACTATCTCTAGACTTGAGAAAGGTCAGTTTGCTTCGCTAGACCCCACTAAGCTGAGCCGTTTAGCGGATCACCTGGACCTTAAGGTTGACGAGCTCTACAGGCAAGCTGGCTTTCCGGACTCATTGTCTGCCGCGGCAGCTTTATGGTCTCAACCAAGTAGCCAAGCTGCTCAAGCTGTTTTGACTGAGATTGACCAAACCATCAATAAAAATAAAAATACACAATTGTCGAAGCGGATGATGCTGGCAGAAGAGTTACTGGCTACGCATTTAGCTACCCTGAAGCTCGATTTCGCTAGGCTGTTAGCTGGCGAACGTCTAAGTAGTGTTGATATTCATCGCCGCGAAATGCTCATCTCGGTTTTTTATGACATTGCAGACACGTATTTTGGTACAGACTCTCATTTGCCAGGTGAGTTCTTAAGTGCCTATCCATCAGTGCTGGAGCACTTAAAACCAACTAACTTGGTTGATGCACAAAATGCTGGTGATCACCAATCTTATGCAACACGAATCCTACTTATTACAGAAGACAACTTAGCCAGAGATTACCTGGCTAATCCTGCGATTTGGGAAACGTATATGCGTAAACATAGCGAAAACCACATTAGATTACTGCAGGTAGATCCGGTGGCTGCTCAGCAGACGCTTGAAGCTTGCGCGCCGGGTATCGGCTGGACAACTGAAATGGCTGTCTGGATGAGATCTTGTGCCCTGCTCTTTGAAAAGCCTGATTTAAAAGACGGTCGGGACTTACAGCTGCTTTGCCCCGGTGAGCCTGCCTGGCGAGACTACATACAGTACGTCAAAGGTTTAATAAAGATTGCTAAAACTGTGAATTTGGAGTCGAATAGGCTGAGCTTTAAGGTCCTATCATCTAAACAGAGAGATAACATATCCTTGTCGCTTGACGTGGCTTATAAGGAATCAGTATGAAAGTTTTATCTGCTCAGGTGTTTGCGGAGTTGATTAATCGTCACGGTTTTGAAAAGTACGTTCATGATCTCCTTAGCCAACTGAAGCACGATCTTTCGCACCGTCAAGATTTTATTATGTCGCCCAGGCCGAGCATTGATACACCGGGTGGTGTTATTGAGTTGATGCCGATTCGTAGCAAGGATAACCATGTCTTTAAGTACGTGACGTCATACCCTAGAAATCCTGACTTGGGTTATCAGACAGTCGTTGCTCTTGGTCAATTATCCAGTGTGGCAACAGGCTATCCGATTATGCTGGCTGAAATGAGTGCCATGACGTCTCTCAGGACGGCTGTAACAACTGCTCTGGCAACTAATCTAATGGCACGCAAATCTTCTCGAATCATGGCGATGATTGGGACAGGTGCTCAGAGTGAGTTCCAGGTCAGAGTCGCGGCTTTACTGTGCGGCATAGAAGAGATACATTACTTTGATACTGACTCTAAGGCCATGGATAAATTTGCTTTTAATATGCAAGATTATCCGCTGAAACTTCTGCGCTGCAAGAGTGTCAAAGCAGCCATCGAGGGCGCTGACATTATTACTACTTGTACTGCTAATCTAGGTCATCATGATGTGCTGAAGAACGATTGGGTAAAGCCTGGTGTTCACATTAATGCAATAGGCGGTGATTGTCCGGGCAAGACAGAGCTTGAGGTAGTGATCTTGCCACGCGCCCGGTTGGTAACAGATTATTTCGAACAAGCAATCACTGAAGGTGAAATCCAACGTTTTAGCCGTAGTACTGCTAAATCTATGGTTTACGCTGAGCTACACGAATTACTTACCAACAACAAACAGGGTCGTCACAAAGACGAAGAAATAACAATCTATGATTCTGTCGGCATGGCTCTGGAGGACTACTCAGCTCTTTGTTTAACTTACCGGCTAGCTCAACAATATAATCTAGGTGAGCATTATCATATGCTGCCAGTTATTGATAACCCTAAAGACCTTATCTCAAGCTTACAGATGAAGTCCTGATTTTAAGCACACGCTTTAACTAGGTGTTGTTTTCTTGACGTGAGAGAACATCTTTACAAATGACTTTCAGAGAATAAAGCTTTTCTGCTGCGTCTAGGTTGGATACATTAAATTTCATCGTGAAGCTTTTTGTATTCCTAGGTATTTGTAGGGGGAAACTGAGAGATTGTCCATCTCCAGGGTTAATCTGAGTCAGATCTTTTGAAGTGATTGCGTAAACATTGTACTTTGAGTGCCTAACCCTTGCTTGTTCGCCGTTAACTACATTAATAGTTTTAGGGAGCCACACGTTTACAAGGATATTTCTAGCAGTTAAAGCACCGCCATTAACCAGTGCCACTGTGATCTCTTTCACGAATTGGCCACTACTATCCAAAGTATCCAGCTCAATTTGTCGAGAAGCTAATAGTTCTTTTTCTTTGCCATAAACGACTTCATCATCCTTTATAAAACCTAGCGATAGATCTGCTCGGCGGCTAACACTTTTACGAATTTCTGAAAGCTGATGTAAAGTTGCAAATGCCCCAATTCCAACGCCAAGTATTGTAAAAATCAAGGTCCATGCCGCTATATCGAAAAAACTACGTTGCGTAGGTACGTGCGTAAGATATACAGAGTGGACACTCGAAGCCGTAACTAATGGCTGGATTGTAATTCTGGACATATGCAGACCTACTTCTTTCGGTGCGGCATCTTGGCTGGGGCGGAGGGATTCGAACCCCCGAATGCCAGTACCAAAAACTGGTGCCTTACCACTTGGCCACGCCCCAATGCAACAGATTGATTTTAGCTTAGTTATCGTCTCGGCACAAATATGTTCCTCGTCTCATATTCGACAGATTAGCAATATCTTGCTAAAATGAGTTAAATTATTAAGTCTTCAAATACAATGCCTCACGATGCGCCTAAAGACATAGCTGACTATATTGTTCCCTTAAATATTAACGGGATGGATGGGCGGATGCTGCGTATTCCTGCCCCCAAGGGCAAGTCTGCTGAAATACTATTTGTGTACGGTCATCATGCCAGCCTGGAACGGTGGTGGGGCCTGATGCAGGTTCTCAATCGCTATGGGGCGGTTACCATGCCTGATCTGCCCGGCTTTGGCGGTATGGATAGTTTTTATAAGATTGGCAAGAAACCTTCTATCGATAACCTCGCTGATTACTTGGCAGCTTTTATTAAATTACGCTATCGCCGTAAGAAAGTTGCCATAGCCGGCATGAGCTTTGGTTTTGTCGTGGTGACTCGTATGTTGCAGCGTTATCCGGAATTAGTTAAGAAAGTAACGGTGCTTATAAGTGTGGTCGGGTTTGCACACAAGGATGACTTTACTTTTAGTAAACCGCGCTACTACTTCTATTTAGGTGCCACACATATTTTGTCATACCGTTTGCCCGCAACCATATTCCGCTATACTGCCACGAATACACTTATTCTGCGAGCATTCTACGGTCATACGCACAATGCCAAACATAAATTTGCTGAGGCAAAGTCCAAAGAGGATCATAAGCGACTCATGGATATGGAGGTATCGCTCTGGCATGACAACGATATACGTACCTGGGCCTACACTTCCACGCAATTTTTAACATTTGATAACTGCCAAGTGCAAATACAACTGCCGATTTGGCATGTTTCAGTGGCGGCTGATAATTATTTTGATAATCATGTCGTCGAACAGCATATGCGTATCATTTTTTCAGCCTTTCATAATGTGCCGATTGCCGTTACAACCCATGCGCCAAGTGTCACCGCCGATGCCAAGGCGGCTGCCGTATTATTGCCACCAAATTTGCTTCGCGTCCTCCGCAAGTTACAGTAATGATATACTTTATATAAGATGAAAATAGGCCTGGTTTGCCCGTATAGTATTAATAAACACGGTGGTGTGCTTGAGGTTATACTTGCGCTGCAAGATGAACTTGCGAAGCGTGGCCATGAGGTGAAGCTTATTACGCCTATGCCGCGCGGGAGTGAAGCAAGTGATCATAGTGAGCACCCCCAAGCTATCTTTATCGGGAGCTCGACAGATTTTCGCTCGCCATCACATACCACTGGCCAAGTCTCCAGTATTACGGATAACGAGAAAGTCGACGCCATACTTGATGCTGAGCAGTTTGATATTCTGCATTTTCATGAGCCGTGGGTACCACTTTTAAGCCGCCAGTTATTGCAGCGTTCTAAAGCCATTAATATTGGTACGTTTCACTCGAAGATTCCTGAGACTATGATGAGCCGTACCTATATTAAGGTAGTAACACCGTACTTAAAGTCGGTAATGAAGTATCTGCATGTACTGACCGCCGTATCGGATTCCGGTGCTGAATACGCCGCCAGTCTTACTGACCTGCCCATAACCATTATCCCCAATGGCATTGATCTACAGAAGTACCATCAGAAGTCACCCAAGAAGCCATCGAAAGATAAGACTATTCTCTACGTCGGCCGTTTGGAACGCCGCAAGGGTGCTAAGTATTTGCTGCGAGCTTTCCAGCTATTCACTCAGGATAATCCGGATACCAAGCTGTTGATTGCCGGTGACGGACCTGACCGGGAAAAATTAGAACTGCTGGCCGAGGATCTTAAACTAAAGAATGTCAGCTTTCTTGGTTATATCAGCGAGGAGTTGAAGCTGCAGTTGCTGGCTGAAGCCGACATCTTCTGCTCACCGGCTATCTTTGGTGAGAGTTTCGGTATTGTACTCCTGGAAGCCATGGCAACTGGAACGGTCTGCGTGGCTGGCAATAACTCTGGCTATGCTGATCTCATGCAAGGGGTCGGGGGGCTCTCTATTGTTAACCCGGAAGATATGCCAGAATTTGCCCGCCGGCTGCAGATGCTCATGCACGAAGCGGAATTACGAAAAATTTGGCAAACCTGGGCAGCGCAATACGTCAAACAGTTCAGTTATCCCAACGTTGTTGATCAGTACGAAGCCTTGTATAAAGATTCGCTGAAGCAGTATGGCTAAGCAACCAAAGCTGAAGATCGGACTGGTGCTTGATGACGGTCTTGATAAACCAGACGGTGTTCAGCAGTACATATTAACAATCGGCAATTGGCTCAGTGAGCATGGACATAGCGTGCAGTATCTGGTCGGCCAGACAACGCGCCGCGATATTAGTGGCGTGCATAGTCTCAGTCGTAATATGCGGGTACGCTTTAACGGCAATCGGCTCAGTATCCCCTTGCCGGCTCGTTCTAAAAAATTACGCATACTACTCAAAAAGGAGCAGTTTGATGTGCTCCATGTGCAGACTCCTTACAGCCCTTTCATGGGCGGTCAGCTCATTAATTTGGCTGACTCGCGAACAGCAGTAGTAGGGACGTTTCACATCTTACCGAACTCTTGGCTGAGCAGTATTGGCAACAGTTTGCTCGGGGTATGGTGCCGTCGCTCCTTGCGGCGATTTGATACCATGCTGAGCGTCTCGTCGGCTGCTGCTAACTTTGCTCAAAAAACCTTCCACATTGCTTCCGATATTTCACCAAACGTCATTGATTACCAGCGTTTTGCTACCGCTAAGCCTCTGGCAAAATATGACAACGATACGCTTACTATTTTATTCTTAGGCCGACTTGTGCCGCGTAAAGGCTGCCAAGTACTCATTAAAGCGGTGGCGCTTCTTGCGGCTCGGGATGACCTGCCAAAGTTTCGATTAGTTATTTGCGGCGGTGGCCCCCTGCGGGCGTCACTCGAACGCGAGGTGGAAAAGCTTGGCCTTGGCGATATTGTTGAATTTGCCGGATTCATATCTGAAAAAGATAAGCCGGACTACTATGCCTCAGCTGATGTAACCGTTTTCCCAAGCAAGGGCGGCGAAAGTTTTGGTATTGTGCTGCTCGAAGCAATGGCCAGTGGCCGGGCAGCAGTACTAGCTGGCAATAATCCTGGCTATGCCTCAGTTATGGCTCCGAAACCCAGGCTCTTGTTTAACCCCCATGATCCCGTCAGCTTAAGCAAGCGCCTGGCAACCTACCTGCTTGACACGCCATTACGTCAAGAGCTGGCAGAGTGGGGACATACCCATACGCGTGCATTTGACGTTAACGTGGTTGGGCCTCAACTGGTCGATATCTATACGAAAGCATTGCGAAAACGCGAGAGACAGTAGATACTAAGAGCTATGTTTAGAGTCCGCCGCTCAGCTGATCAGCCTGAAATTGCGGTAACTATTTCTACCGAAACATTTGTGCGGTTAGCTGTCCTCAGTGTCGGCCTAGTTTTTCTCCTCTTCAGCATACATAAGGCGGCGCACGCCCTGCTGCTTATTTTTAGTGCCTTCTTCTTAACCCTGGCCCTGAATGCTCCTGTGTATGCCTTAAGCAAGCACCTACCGGGCAAACGCAAGGGTAGTCGTTCATTGGCAACTACTCTATCTTTTCTCATTGTTATTATTTTGCTCGGCCTCTTTATTGCCAGCGTTGTTCCTCCCCTTGTTCGGCAGACAGAAAGCCTGATCAATGCCGCCCCGCATCTGGTAAGAGATTTTCGTGATCAAAACAGCCCCGTCGGCAAGCTAATTCGTAAATATCACTTGCAGAAGGAAGTTACTACATTCTCCAGCCAATTGTCTTCTCGGCTTAAGGATGTTGGCGGTACGGCGTTGTCCTCGCTCGAAAGTATTGGCAGTAGTGCCTTCTCACTGCTGGCTATTCTGGTGCTGACATTTATGATGCTGGTGGAAGGTCCGCGGTGGCTCGCTTTTATGCGGGACGTCATACCCAATAAACATCATAACCTGGCCGATCGCATGAGCCGCGAAATGTACCAGGTGATCAGAGGGTACGTCAACGGTCAGGTTACCTTGGCGGCACTGGCTTCGGTTCTGATCATCCCAGCGGTCCTTATTTTGGGCATTAGTTATCCGGCCGCCCTTTTAGTAGTCATTTTTGTCTGTGGCTTGATCCCCTTGCTAGGACATACTATTGGGGCCGTTATTGTCACGTTTGTTGCCCTATTTCACTCAACTTCGGCGGCCGTTATTATCTTGATTTACTATATTTTGTATCAGCAGATCGAGACCTATCTCATTCAGCCACGGGTGCAGGCCAATTCGACAAATATGTCTCCTCTGCTCGTCTTTATGTCAGTGATCGTCGGGGTGAGCTTCGGCGGTATCTTCGGTGGTTTAGTTGCTATTCCGGTGGCTGGTTGTCTGAGGATCGCACTATTAGAATACTTGCGCAGCCACAACATTATTGATGAGCCGGAGTTCAAGCACGCTACTAATGCAAAGGGTACCAAATAGCGCCGCTCGGCATATCCCGAAGGCCAATACCAACCTTAGCCAGTTGATTGCGGATATCATCTGACTGAGCGTAGTCATGCGCGTCTCGGGCTGCCTGACGGTCTGCGATGAACTGCTTGTGTTCATCACTAATATCTTCTACCGACATGAGGTTTAAACCGAGCAATTTATCAATACCGCGCAGCATGGTTTCTAAGTGGTCGACCATATCGTTTTCAATGAGAACACTAAGCAGTTGGGTACTGACATGGCTTAAGAAGGCCAAGGCTCCGGGAGTGTCCATGTCATTAGCCAGGAAGTTTGCCAGTTCAAGCGGTACGTCTTCCAGGGCAAAGGTAGTAGTGTCAGTAGTCGTTGGTAATGCCTGAAAGCGGAGAGCAGCTATGGCCCGTAAGTCTTGCAAGCGGTTACTGGCGCCTTGCAGACCCTCCCAATTGAATCTGGACTGACTGCGGTAGTGTGACTCTAAAATGTGCAACCGGAAAGCTTCCAGAGAAATTCCCCGATCAGTAATATCCTTTAAGCGAAGCCCGTTGTTGAGGCTTTTAGAAATTTTCTCGCCGTCAATCAAGACGTGATTGCTGTGCATCCAGTAGTTAGCGAAGCGTTTGCCGGTTGCAGCTTCGCTTTGAGCAATCTCATTGGTGTGATGGGTGGGGATATGATCGATACCGCCAGTATGTATATCCAGGGTGGGGCCGAGGTAGTGCATACTCATAGCCGAACATTCGATGTGCCACCCGGGGAAGCCCTTGCCCCACGGACTGTCCCATTCCATATCTCGCTTATGATCGCTTGGAGAGAATTTCCATAAGGCAAAATCTGAGGGATTACGTTTTTGCGGGTTGAGGTCTACCCGTTTACCGGCTTGCTGTTCATCCAGGTCCAAACGAGCAAAACTGGCATAGGCCGGAAAACGAGCGGTATCGTAATAGATGCCGTCATCAATTTTATAGGTGTAGCCTTTTTCCTCGAGTGTTTTAATGAGGGATATCTGCTGATAAATGTGATCCGTGGCCTTGACGATATGATCAGGACGAAGCATATTGAGCGCTTGCATACCATCGAGAAAATCTTTGGTGTAAAATTCGGCTATTTCCCAGGCTGTTTTGTTTTCACGCCGGGCGCCTTTTTCCAGTTTGTCTTCACCCTCGTCGGCATCACTGACTAAATGACCGACATCCGTGATATTCATAACCCACCTTGGTTTGAGGCCACTGGCTTTGAGGGTCCGTATCAGCATGTCCATGCGCACATAGTTAAACCAGTGCCCGATGTGTGCGTAGTCATAGACCGTTGGCCCGCAGGTATAGACGGTCACGTTTGGTGGATTGATCGGGGTGATCTCTTCAAGTTTCCTGGTTAGGGTGTTATATAGTTGCATATTCCCTCTCTAGCTATTGTCAACCGCTGCTGCCAGTAGTTCGCTGGCCTTTTTCAGGCATGCTTGCTTCAGGTCGCTAAAGTCGCGGCCGTCGGTAATTTTAAAGCCGCTGGCATACGGGTGGCCGCCTCCATTAAAATGACCGGCCAGCTCGGCAGCTATGCCAACGCCGGGATTACAACGGATAGCCGCCGTGATTTTACCATCATCGTAGCGTTTGAAGACAATAGCGACACTCACATCCCGGGTTTGCAGCATATCTCCCTGGATAAGCGGCCCTGGGTTATATAAAGGGCTGAAGCGATTTATTTCGCTCTGTGGTACCGTTACGCTGGCGATTCGGCCCTTATCGCTAAACTCGGTGTGAGCAATCAGGGTTGCTTTATAGGTATAGATCTCCAGCGGCATTTTGCCGTATTCTCGGCGTAATTCTTCCAAGTGGGGACGGCTGACGCCGGCTTCAACCATAGCTCCCATAATGCGGTAGGTTTCTGCGGAGGCCAGATCATTACTGAGCCCTTGGGTATCACCGAGAATGGAGCTCATTAAGAATTCTTGGGCGGCCAGCGATAGTGGCCACTCTAATGCCTGGGCCAATATATAGATGAGTTCGCCGGCCGAGGCCCGCCCACTGTCATTAATCGTGAGGGTGGCAAACGGTATAGGATGTTCTACGACACTGTGATGATCAAGTACCAGACAGGGCTTGGCGGCTAGCCGTTTTTGGTCAGGCGTGCCTTGCAGGCGCTCAAACAGTGTCATTGTAGAGGCGTCAACAATGATACTGAGGTCGAAAGCATGCGGCAGTTCTTTTTCAACGCGGTCCCAGCCGGACATGTAGCGCAAATACGTTGGCATGTCGACGGCGCAATACATGCTCGGCTCTTTGCCGAGATCACCGAGTATTTGCTCTAAGGCCAAGCTGCTGCCAAGCGAATCGCCATCGGGATTATCTGCCTGCACAATAACAATTCGGGTTGCAGCATCAATATGCTTTTTAATTTCACTGGCTTCCGGGTACATTATGCCCCTATTGTAGGTGTTTTACGGCCGATCGCCAAACGACAAGGCCTGACGGCCAGTCAGGGCTCGACCTAACGTAATTTGGTCAGCATATTCCAGGTCGACGCCAATGGGTAGACCGCGGGCCAGACGCGTGATACTGACCTTGCGATCACCAATTTGCTGCTGAATATACAGAGCAGTTGACTCCCCCTCGACGCTGGCATTGGTGGCCAGAATAATTTCCTTGACCTTATCTTCATCAATACGCGCCACCAACTCGCGAATATGCAGTTGTTCGGGGCTAATACCGTCAATCGGGGACACTAAACCGCCCAGTACGTGATAGGTGCCATGGAATTGGCCGGTTTTTTCCAGAGCCACGACGTCAAAAGGGTCGGCCACCACCGCTACGATAGATTTATCGCGGCGGGGATCGCTATAGAGATCGGAAATGTCCTGTCCGGCAGGTACGAGGGCGAAGGTTTTCTTGCAGTAACCAATGCCGCCACGTAAATTCTTGAGTGCTGCTGCCAGCTTCTCGGAAGTGTCACCTTCGTGATGCACCATGTAGTAGGCGTAGCGTTCAGCGGTACGCGGCCCGACACCGGGAAGCAGCGCAAAGGCTTCGATCAAATCGCTCAAGGCGGGCGGAAGAATCGGCATAGATTACTAGTGCTACGCTATAGTCCTAAGTTGCCGAGTGCGCCCATCATTGGTTGCATTTTTTCAGCAGCAACCCGTTGGCTCTCGGCAATAGCGTCTTTAATTGCGTCTTCAATCCAACGCTCCAACTGGCCAATGTCATCAAGGTCAACGTATTTCGGGTCAATACGTACCCGCTTCAGTTTTTGTTCACCGTTCATCTCAACGGTGACGGCTCCATCACCTTTATCAATGCTAATAACCATCTTTTGTAGTTCGCCCTGGATTTTCTTCACTTTTAAAAGCATTTTAGCTTGATCAAATCGGCTCATACATTCTCCTTCTTTATAGCTTTAGTATACAGCTTCAACGGTGATAGCGGAAGATTGCGTGCGTAGCCGGCGTATGCGCCCACGCTACAAAGTAGGCCCGTACGTTATAGAGGCAGCTGATTGCTACAGCGAGCGTGACGAGACCAATGCCCAGGCTTCGGGCTAAGGGATTCTTAGGAAAGACTTGCAGCCATTCGTGCAGTAGATACGCCAGACCCATGGCTGCAGCCGCATACATGATCGGTACGAGCACCGTAAAGCTAACCGGGCCACCCAAGGCTACCAGGACAATGGCAATGAGAAAAGAGATTTCCAGCAGCCGGCCGCGGGTGGAGCGCCAATGCGATCCATAGAAATAGATACCAAGGACACACATGGCCAGCGTAAAGGCATCCAGAACTGGGGCTCGTCCCAGCCACAGTGCCGGATGTTCAGGGCCGCGTACAAACAGGTGTACGGGCACGCTCACGAGTTGTTTTATAAGCGTTGCCGGGCGGCTAAAATGCGCCGGCATACCAAGCCACAGGAGCAGTTGGCCGTGCCTGGTAAGATTAATTGCCAGCAGTGGTATCCAAAGCAGCAGTACGATGACACTCAAACAGCGCTGCCACCATCTGCCAAATGACTTCCAGCCCTTTCGTACAAGTGAGCGCTGTAAATAAACTTCGGGCAGAAGAAACCAGACCATGCCGGGTATGGTGAGTAATATGCCCCAAAAGGCTAAGCTGGTATACCAGACCGCCCACTGTTTGGGATAGCGGTGCAATAAAGCATGGGTGAGAAACAAAGTAACGATAGCCCAGAGATAAAGAACGTCATAGCTAGCATAGCGGCTGACATGCAGTACCCAGGCGCTGGTAGCAAACAAGACCGAAACGAGCAGCGCCGTTCGCCGGCCATGCCATAACCAGGTCAGCCAGCTAAAGCCGATAATAGCGAGTGCACCAAGAATGGCGTTCGGTAAACGAGTGAGGGTCTGTCCGTGAGTTGGAGATAGATAAAAGACGACACTGCGCAGCGCTTTCAGTGGCAGATCAAGCGGCGATCTATAGATACCGTGCCAGCCGACAGCCGCAGTAGCGACTTGCTGTTCTCCCTGGCTCAGCCCGTGAGTCAAGGAACCGAGACGATAGAGGAGCAGCATACCGAGCAGTGCTATGGCGCATACAAACCACACTACCATGCGCACGTTGCCCTGCATCTGCTGTTTTAACTGTTTCATAAAGTATTAGCTTTATTATAGCTGTTTCGTGCGTGCTTCCCTAGCCTTGAAACGGATCAGTGTGTCGTTTATCGATGGAGCGAAAACGCTGCTTTTCGTTCTCGAAGTACAGCTCGGCATTATCTACGGGTCCGTTTCGGTGTTTTTTAATGAAGATATCTGTTAATTTCTTACGATCGGTTTCCGGATTATAGTACTCTTCGCGGTAAATGAAAGCCACGACGTCAGCATCTTGTTCAATGGAGCCTGATTCACGCAAATCTGCCAACTGCGGTATTTGCGGGTTCCGGCTTTCAACCGAACGGCTCAGCTGACTGAGTGCCAGAATCGGTACGTTGAGTTCTCGGGCCACCCCTTTGAGGCCGCGGGAGATTTCCGATATTTCTTGCACGCGGTTGCCGTCGGCCCCATAGCGGCTATGACCGCTCATCAATTGTAAGTAGTCGACAATAATAAGGCCAAGCGGCCGTTTGTGGGCTTCCCGGCGGGCTTTGGTGCGGAGGTCGCTGATGGTAATGCCCGGGCTGTCATCGATAAAGATCTGCGCTTCACTGAGTGTTCCCATTGCCTGGCCGATCTTTTCAAAGTCGCTGTCGGTCAGATTACCGGTTCTCAGTGCCCACGCGTCAACACCTGATTCCATAGAGAGTAAGCGATCTACGAGCTGTTCTTTACTCATTTCTAAGCTAAAAATGAGTACTGGTTCTTGCGACTGCACCGCAATATTATGAGCAAAGTTGAGTGCTAGGGCAGTTTTGCCCATGGAAGGACGGGCGGCTAAAATTACCAGATCGGAGCGTTGAAAGCCAGCTAGGATATTATCCAGATCTTTGAAGCCGGTTGGCACGCCGCGTATTTTATCTTTGTCTTTATGGAGATCGTCCAAACGATCAAAGCTATCCGCTAGTATCGCTTCTAAGCTAATAACATCTTGGGAAACGTGTTGCTGACTCACTTCAAACAGACGAGTTTCCGCCTCTTCAATCAGCTCACGAAGCTCCTTTGATTCGTCATAGCCCAGGCCGGTAATTTCCTTGGAGGCCGCGATTAAGCGTCGTCGCAGGGCTTTTTGGGCTACAATGTCAGCGTATTGCTCCACATGGGCAGCTGTCGGTACAAAGTTGGTGAGTTCAGTAAGATACGACGGACCGCCCACGCCGTCCAGGTAGCCGGTGTTTTTCAGTTGATCGGCAAGGGTTAGCACATCAATTGCCCGGTGCTGCTCATAGAGTTCAAGGATTGCGGCGTAAATACGTTCGTGTTTTTTGTCATAAAAATCGCTGGCAGTTACATTATCGGCAATTTTAACAATGGCGTCACTATCAATGAGTAAGGCGCCGAGCAAACTTGCTTCGGCTTCGGCGTTTTGCGGTGGTGATCCGGTTGTTCCTGTAGCGGCTGGTTCCATTACTCTATCCCTCTATCGTTCTCGGTTGACGATTTCTTGTACTTACGATTCTAGCAGTTCGGCACCACTAAAAATATTGTTTATGGTTGAGAGGCTGTCATCACTCTGCGGCGGCGGGTCTACTGAAGGCGCAGCTGGTGCTTGCGGTGCGCTGGCATTAAGCAGGTATTCTACGGTTATTTGTCGCCCGGTTAGACTCTCAATAGTATCAAGCAGGAGCTGGCGGTTTTCAGCTTCACTGAGGCGTTTTTTATGAAAAGCGAAACCAAAAGTGAGTTGTAGCGTATCTTCTCCGACAAAACTCGGCTGAGCCATCCGTACAATTCCATACAAGGTATTGTGCTTCTTCTTAAGGGCTTGTAGTACAGCAGGCCATAACTCATCATTGCTGAGCGACTGATTCTTGACTGACTTTTCAGGAGTTTTCGATGTTGCTTTGGCTGGGGTAGCGGGATTCGAACCCTTGCTTGGAGGGTTCTCGGCAGCTGGCTGAATTGCAACCGTAACTTCTGAGTCATCTATTTTGACTGACTCTGTCACGTTTACTGAGCGGGTTGAGGCTGCCTCCAACAGAATGATTTCCAGATAACGCTCCGGGTCGTATGCCGGCGCAACCTCCAGCAATTTGCCGAGTAATGCGAGGTTTTCGTCGGTATTGCTCCCGGAATGCGTGACAATATCGGTGCGTAACTGCTCGGAGAGCTGTTTGGCGATAGTACTTGCCTGATATCCCTGGTTATACAGTTCGCTGAGGTGGCGCACCAGCTGAGCTGGGTCGCCACTGTTGATATGCTCCAGCAAGGTCTGCACTGCTCCCCCAGGTGGTAAGCCGAGGAGCTCTTGAATAGTGGTCTCGTCTACCGCTGCACTATGGCTGCGGGCTTGATCAAGCAGGCTGAGGCTGTCCCGAAAACTACCATCGCTATGTTCAGCGAGGAGCGTGACGGCTTCTGGAGTAATGGTAATCTTTTCGGTCTTGGCAATTTTTTGCAGCAAGCTAATGAGGTCGGCTGCTTCAGCTGGCTTAAAGTGAAAACGCTGGGTACGGCTGACAATAGTATCCGGTAACTTGTGGGCATCAGTCGTGGCTAATATAAAGACTACATGCTCCGGCGGTTCCTCCAGGGTCTTGAGGAGCGCATTGAAGGCTTCACGAGTCAGCATGTGGACTTCATCAATGATGTACACCTTATATTTGGCACTGGTCGGAGCAATATGGACTTTATCCCGCAACTCTCGTATCTCGTCTATACGTCGATTGCTGGCTGCATCGATCTCTATAATATCGATATGCGCTGAATCATCGTTATACGGCAAGCCATTGATTTCATGAGCTAAAATACGAGCTACCGACGTTTTGCCAACGCCTCGGGGTCCAGTGAATAAATACGCATGGCTGATTTGCTGCTGCGCTAAGGCTTGTTCCAGCGTTTTCGTCACATGTGCTTGGCCGACTACGTCTTTCAGAGACTTCGAACGGTACTTTCTATATAATGCTTGCCCCATAAGTACAATCTATTATACGCGCTCAGCAAGCGGTCGGCTGTTGTGCTTTTGCTGTCGTGTCAGTTTCTTAGGCTACAGTGCGGCTTCTAAAGCAGCCCATTCCGAGGCACTGTCGTCTTCGGGCACATTGACGCTGACTTGATCGCCTGGCTTGGCTTTGAAGTAGGTTACGCTGGCGAGTAGTACGCGGAACTTTCTGCCGTTTACATCAACAAAATAGTGGCCATTCTCAAGAATGAGCGTGCCAACTACTTGTTTACGCGGAATTGGTCCGATTTGCTTATACAGAAAGGCGCCATCTTCGGCAATAGTAAGCTTTAGAATATCACCTTGAACGAGCTTGGATTTACTAGCGTAGTTAGCCGGTACCGGATAGGTCTTGCTGTCAGAGCCAACCATGTTCTGTCCATCGAAGACGCCTTCAATAACCTTCCCGAGCGTTTCCGTACGGGCAACCGGAGCCATTTTTTCGTCGTCGCCTACAAGGCTAATAAGCAGCTCTTTGGCGGCGGCTAAACTAGTTTCAGCTTCTTCAATCAATGCTCTGAGCCGTTTTACTTGCTTGTCTGGTACGTCTGGCATTATTGTCTGTCTCTCTTCGTCAGTGTTTATTGGTACACTTTCCTCTTAAAATTACCATGTTTGCGAATGCAAGTCAAAAAAACTTACCCACCTGTGGATAAATGACGAGTGTGTACTCAAAACACGTAGCCAATAACAGAGTCAAAAACTACTGATATATTATCCGTCAAGTGGAAATTATGGCGTATTTAGCTATAGATCGGTACTGATACGAGTATTCCAAAGCCTTCAGGTGGTGCATCAGCTACACGATCAACACCGATAGCAACGTTTTTAGAGGTGAGAATCTCATAAGCTATATCGTTGATATAAAATTCCTGATCAGTTACAGAATGCTCATCAGTATTAACGATTAATACTTCAGCTTGGTGTAAATTTTGGAAGTTTTGCCTTTTATACGCAGCTAGCAGACTCTGGTCTGATGCATCCGTAATAGACCTCATAATCTGATTAACCTTTCCGCTCAAAAAATCCCTTCCTTGGATCTTAACGATTCGATAACTCATTATTAGTTCCCTTATTAACTATCTTAGACGCCAAGTATGAGTCAGAGTCATGTATTTATAGACAAGGCCATCATCGCCTAAGCCCAAGATTATATATGAGTTACCTGCACTTGGTACGGTAGTTATTTGAATGATTTTCATAACTATCCTTTTGGTTTATAGTGCCGTACGTCTTTAAACGGCTTACCATCTGACTTAACGTTAGTAAACTTTTTAGTCTGGGTATTAATTTCAACCCATTTTTGGTTTTGGGGGTTAAAGACCTGCTCTCTGTTTGTAATTCTTCCTACTCGGCCGTGGCCTGGATTTTCATTCTTTGCCATAGTTGTCACCTCCATAAGTTGGCACTCTCATTATATGACTGCCAGAATCACAAGTCAATACACTAGCGTTATAGTCAAATTGGCTAGGCTCAGGTTGTGTGTGGGTTATGTCGGAACAGTTTCCAAAAGGCAAGAGTATGCTCAATACCCCACAAGAAACATGCGGCTGAAGCGACAAAGAATAAAATAATCAGTGAAAATACAGGCCAGTAACGACCGTACTTTCTTTCATCATTAAATAGTGAGTGAATGGCTAATACAAACATTAGAATGGCAGCAAGCAAGAAAAAACTTACCCCCATGACGTAAGAGAATTTTTTGACTTGTTGGAACACCTGTACCTCGATAGATAAAAATATAAGCAACGCTGCAAATAAACCAAAGATTGTAATAAAATCTTTCTTTGCATCATCAACGGCTTTGCTTAGATCCTCTTGCTCCACACCTTTGTTTCTATATTCACGACCACCAACGGCCACATTGCTTGACGGTTCAGTATTAATTACTGCCTTAATTCTTT